>Ga0080003_1000627_pt1 | contig 22255 bp, 22 predicted proteins | sample JossMetagenome_FD_69206 | JGI IMG/M metagenome (GOLD analysis project Ga0080003, IMG submission 69206) | Hot spring microbial communities from Joseph's Coat, Yellowstone National Park, USA - JC2_E (SPADES assembly) (version 2) | ecosystem: Environmental > Aquatic > Thermal springs > Hot (42-90C)...
GCAATAAAAGGTGCTAAACTTTCTGGGAAACCTCAAAATAACTCTCCCTAATCTCATATGAAATATTTCTAAGAAAGAGGTAAGTTTTTTGCGAATATGTCTAATTCAAGTTATTAATATTTTTGATATATCTTTTTAATATATCTATAATAAAACAAAAATAACAAAACACACAGATATAAAAATGCAGACATTTTTGTTTTTATAAAACAAAGATATTTTAGATTTTGTTATATTAATATAATTATAGAGTAGTTGTTATAGGATAGTGTTTAATGGTGTTTAAAATAAATAAAAATTACAATTAAAAATTAGAATTAAAATTAAACTTTAAAGGGTTATATAATGGAATTAAATTTTAATTATTCCAATGAATTTAAGCAGATAATATCTCAAAAAGAATTGGTAAAAAAATATCTCGTCGGAAGCCATGTTGCGGGCTTCGACTTCGATCTATGGGTTAAAAGGCGAGCTTTTATTGCGGATTTAATAAACAAATCTGGTAGCATACTCGATATAGGCTGTGCAAACGGCTTTCTGCTAAGATCTCTTCAAGAATGGTCTAAATATAAGCTTACACCATATGGTATTGATGTAGAAATAAAATTCCCCAATCAAATAAAAGAACTTTTCCCTACTAATTATTCTAATTTTATACAATTAGATATACGTAATATAAACAACATATCAAGTTTTTCACTTCCCGATAAATACGACTTTGTTTATTGGCATGTCTGGGATGAATGGGATCTTAGCAGTGATGAACAGCAGGATATAGTTGCTCAAGCCGGAGAGCATGTTGCATCTGGCGGTAGGTTTATACTTGGATTCTATAGCAGTAGAGAGCAGAATATGGAAAGGATTGAAAATCTCGAAAATGCTGGATTTAAGTTTACTGGCTTGTTGATCAACAAATATGGAGAAGAGATAGCAGCATGGATTGATTCTGATACAAATACTTCATAATGGTGGGCCTGCGGAGAGTCGAACTCCGGTCTCAAGCGTGTAAGGCTTACGCGCTTTCTAAATTAAAAAGCTTAGCGTCTTAGCCGTTGGACGACAGGCCCATATACTCTTATTTTATCTAAGAAAGTTTTATAATAATTACTAAAACAAAAAATTTATTTTTTATCCGTTTCCTTCTAATAAAATTTCATTTATCTCTTTTAAAATATTTATTGGAATTTCAAAATCATCCTTTTCTGAACTTATTTCTATAGTTAATTTATATTCTTTTTCAATATTACTATATTCAAGTTTTATATCTCTTATAGCATCGATGCGATTTCGAATATAATTTATCTTATTTTCATTTATACTTTCTTTTAAATATACTTCTACTTCCCATACTTTTTCATTATAATTAAATCGATAGGTCTCCTTAGAGAAGATGGTATTAGATCCATTGTTAAATTCCTCCCTGTTTTTTATTCTATCCACCATGCTCATCGCAGAATTCATTTATCTTTTCAACCGCATATTTTAATATTGGTTTAGGTGCTAGCGCAACAATTCTGATATGATTTGGCGCACCAAATGCAGAACCCCAAACAACCTGGATGCCCTTCTCTTTAAGCAGTTTATCGACAAATTCTATATCACTTTTAAATCCGAGCGTATCCAAATCTATTCTTGGGAATAAATAATATGCTCCCTTTGGTTCTGCAATGCTTAGATATTTGTTTCTTTTTAAAAGTTTATATGTATAGTTGACTCTTTCCGATATTGTTTTAACCATGCTTTTTATTGCCTTTTTATGCTCTCTTATATTTCCTATTGCTTCTGCTGCGGCATATTCAGCAGGAGTATTCGAAGAAACGCGTAATGTTGTATAATTATATAATGTCTTCCTCAATTCATTTGACTTTTTATCCTCTTCAGGTATTATAATATAACCTATTCTAAATCCTGTTGCATTGTAGCTTTTTGACATTCCATTAAGTATTATGTGTGGTATTCCTTTTGCGAGTTTTGAAAGGCTTGTGAATTTAGCATTGTTGAATATTATCTCATCATATATTTCATCGCTTATGAGCATTATATTATACTCATTAGCAATTTCTACTATCTCTTCAAGTATTGATTCTTTAAGAACAGTGCCTGTTGGATTGTTGGGATTTGTTATAAGCAAATATTTGATTCTTTCAATTTTATTTTCCTTTTTAAAATATAGCAGTGATTTCTTAAGATTTTCAATATGTATATTCCAATCATTTTTTTCATCATACTGCTCTATGATGGCTGAGCCTCCATTGAGCCTCAAGTATGGTAGATATGGAGGATAATATGGGCTAAATAAAATTCCTTTATCATCATTATTGATGAGCGCAGAATTGATTATAGAAAGAGCTTCTGATACTCCTTGTGTAACTAGAACCTTATCTTCTGTAAAATCTAGATCATACATTAATTTGTAACGCTTTGATATGGCATTTGTGAGCTCTATAATACCCTGTGCTCTTGAGTAATAGGTTTTTTTATCCTTCAAGGCTTTGATATAAGCATCTATTTCATAACGCGGTGTTGGAATATAATAAGTTGGGTCGCCTCTATTCAAATGTACAACTTTTTTTCCTTCTTTAACAAGCTCTTCTGCGGTTGGATCCTCCATCTCTATAGCATTTTGTGCAAACACACTTCTATCAGATAAAAATCCCATATTCTCACATAAATATTCATATTAATATAAAAATAAATAAATATAATATTATAATATACAATATAAAAATACTATAAAAATAATATAAAAATACAATAAATTATTTTATAATTTATATCTTATTCATTAATCCTTTTTATTATTCAAAATTTTCTTTGCTGAGCAGATTTATATATTTAACCTTATATTTAACTACCAGTATAATATGCATTAATATGCATTAATAATCTTACTTCTTGCTTGTTAATATTGCTTCATCTATAACATATCTTCCAACACTACCCTCTTTTTCAATATGCGCTTTCTTTATCTCTATCTTTTTTAGAAACAGAGGTGCATCTAATACAAAAGATTCTGCCTCACCACCTTCAAAGAGCATATTAATCCTATATTTTTTATGTAGCTCAATAAGTCTTTTTATCATTTCCCCATCTATTCTTTTGCCTAGCATAGATTCATCGAAGCCCTCCGCTGATACCTGTGTTATTATAACATTATAATTCATTGCAAGTTCATTCAGCTCTTCAATTGGATCAATATTCCATAACGGTGCATAATGCTTTATATTGTGCTTTTTGCATAAAGCTTCTATTCTGCTTTTTTGATAGTTGCTTGCAACCGCGCCTGTTATAAGTGTATCAACTTTGTTTTCTAAAAGCGCTTCTTCAAGGTCTTTCAATTCAAGCTCTTTTTCTCCTTTAGTTTTGACAAAAGTATGCGCTATATTGAGTGCTTCAGCCTGCATTTTAGTCAGCATTATATTTGGCTTATGAAACATATAACTAAAATCATTTTCAGGAATTACAGAAATAAGAAGGTCAATCTTCATATTAGTGCTTGCTTTATGTAATGCAAGGGTAGAATCTTTTCCACCACTGAATAATGCTGCAATCATTTTATTACCTTTATCATTAATTATTATTAGATCTATATTTATTGATTATTATTAAATCTATTAAATTTATTTAAATATCATTGATTTAATCATTTTATTTTTTTTATTTTTTATTTTTATATTGATTTATTTTTAATTTTTAGTGTGCTTGAGGGGCATATATCATTTAGAACACAACGTTCACAGTACTTCTTTCTTGCAGTGCAGGTATCTCTGCCGAGGGCTATAAATAAATGTGTTATATTCCCCCACTCTTTTCTTGGCACTATCCTCATAAGTTTTATTTCTAATTTCTTTGGATCTCTGGTTTTGAAAAGAAACAATCTTCTTGATACTGTGATACAATGCGTATCAATTGCAATACCTTCATTTTTCCCAAAATAATTTGCTAAAACAACATTTGCGGTTTTTCTGCCAACCCCATTTAGTTTTATTAATTCATTTAAAGAATTAGGAACTTCTCCATTATAATTATTAACAATCTGCTTTGCAGATCTCAATATATTTTTGGTTTTGCTTCTATAAAGGCCTACAGATTTAGTATATTTATAAAGATCCTCTTCTTTTAGCTTTATATAATCTTCAACATTTGGATATTTTTTAAAAAGCTTTTTTGTTATTTTATTAACGTGTGCGTCTTTTGCTTGAGCGGATAATATTGTTGCAACAAGAAGCTGCCATGCATTTTTATATTCTAGGAATGTATGCATCTTATCCTTATATTTCTTTTTTAATCTTTTAATTATTAATTCTACATTATCTTCATTCGCCATATAATCATCAAATTTTTTTATTATTTCAGGAAATATATAAATTATACAAAATATACAGTATACAGAATATGGAGTATATAAAATGTGGAAAATATAATAATATTAAATATAAAAATAAAATAAAAATAAAATAAAAATATAAAAGATAATTGCTAAAAAGATTATTAGAAATTCTCTTTCAATAAATATTGATTATATGAAGCTTCTTAGTCTTTCAGAGGGAAGGGAACTTACTACGATACTTTGCGAGCATTACAAAGATGCAAAGTACTATTTGAATTTTAAAACACCAATTGAATTAATTGTTGCCGCAATACTTTCAGCACAAACGAAGGATGAGGTTGTAAACAGCATCACACCTGCACTTTTTGAAAAATATAAAACCGCTAAGGATTTTGCAAATGCAAAAGAGGATGAATTGATTAAATATATCAATAGGGTTAGCTTTGCTGCTAACAAAGCAAAAAATATAATCAAAACATGTAGTATAATTGAAAAAAACTATAATGGAAAGGTCCCTGCTTCAATGGAAGAACTGCTTAAACTTCCAGGTGTGGGTAGAAAAACTGCTAATACTGTTCTAATCAATGCATATAATATTGTTGAAGGAATTCCTGTAGATACATGGGTTATCAAACTTTCCTACCGGCTCGGCTTAAGCGGTAACAAAAATCCAGACAAGATAGAACAGGATTTAATGAAGATTGTTGATAAAAAATACTGGCATAATTTTGCATATGTTATAAAAACACACGGCAAGACTTTATGCAAATCAGTTCCTATATGCAGCAAATGTCCGGTATCAAAAATATGTCCAAAGAATGATGTCAAGAAAATGCTATGATGGTGAAATGAGAATACTAGCAGATCTTCATATACATTCAAGGTTTTCAAGAGCATGTAGCAGTGAAATTAATCCTTATTCTTTAGAGAGTGCTGCAATTGAAAAAGGAATCAACGTAATAGGCACTGCGGATTTTACACATCCTTTATGGCTGAAGGAACTCAAGGAGAATCTTGAGCCTAGCGAGAATAAGGGTTTGTTCAAGCTTAAAGGGTCATCAAGCAAAGTATGGTTTTTACCAAGCGTTGAGGTAGCGACTGTTTCTAATGAAGATGGAAAATCAAGAAGGATACATCACTGCATTCTTATGCCTGATTTCGAATCGGTTGAATCCCTTAATGATATATTAGCAAATTATGGTAGTCTTACATCTGATGGAAGGCCCATACTGTCAATGAGCCCTGATCATTTAGTAGAAGAAGTTTTAAAAGTTAATAAAGAGGCATTTGTATTTCCAGCGCATATATGGACTCCCTTCTTTGGTGTTCTGGGTGCTTCAACAGGTTATGATTCTATAAAAGATGCATATAAGGATCAGGAAAAGCATATATATGCTCTTGAAACTGGATTGAGCAGTGATCCGCCTATGAACTGGAGGATTTCAGAACTTGATAAATATACATTGATATCAAATAGCGATATGCATTCATTTCAAAAGATGGGAAGAGAAATGAACCTTTTTGATATTGATGAAAAGAAGCTCTCTTATCACTCATTAATAAAGGCGATAAAAGAAAAAGATACCAAAGTATTCAAGAAGACAATAGAATTCTTTCCAGAAGAGGGTAAATATCATTTTGATGGGCACAGACAATGCTCGGTTTCAATAAATCCAGAAGTTGATAATATAAGAATCTGTCCTGTATGTGGTAAAAAGGTTGTAATTGGTGTTATGCATAGGGTATGTGATCTTGCGGATAGAGAACCTGGATTTGTACCAAAAAATGCGATTCCATACCAGCATCTTATACCACTTGCAGAGGTTATAAGCTATGCTATAAAGAAAGCACCAAATACAAATACAGTAAAGAAAGAATATGAAAAGTTGATCTCAACTTTTGGAACCGAGTTTGACATTTTGGTTAATGTTGAAATAGAAAAAATAGAAAGTTATTCAAGCAGAGAATTGGCAGAGGCAATAAATAATATACGCACCAATAATGTTACAATAATACCTGGTTACGATGGTGTTTTTGGAAGGATTGATCCACTCAATAAAGAAAAGCCGAAACCTGTATTTTGGAAGCAGAAGCGCCTGTGAATAATAAATAATAAAATAATAATAAGTAAATATATTAAATAGTTAAATAGTGAAAGTAAAAAACTAGAGTAATAAAATTATAAAAGCTGGAATAATAAAGTTATAAACCTTGCAAATATTTTTGTTAATGGGTTTTTGCTGTGCCTGCTCTTAAAGGTTCTTTCTGTTATATTTTCCAAAAGCGTCTTGTAGTGCTTGAGCACCATTAAAATAGCAAATATTAAGCCTGCGAGTACAACCTCTATTAACATTAGATAATCTGCAATAATAAGTATAAAGCTGGAAAAATGCTCCTGCATAACAAGGAATGTTACTACAGCGACTAGAAAATCAAGCCCTACTGAAAAGTAAGCAAGCTTTTCAAATAGGTTTTCAATATTCTTTATTCTCTCTAATTCGCTATAGTACATCATACTAATCATTCTTTATGGCTGCTTTAGATTGCTTTAGATATTTCTAATTTCTACTATATTATATTTAAATAATAATTATTATTTTTGAATATCGGAAGTATACTAAAAATACAGGAAGTAAATACTTATATAATTTAATAACAATTTTTATAACAAGTTATAAAATTATAATAAATAAAAAAATAAAAGAGATAAAAAAACACTAAATAGATTTCTGAAAATAAAAACAGAAGGATATAAAAATTAGTAATACTAAAATTATCATTAAGCTGATAATTCAAATGATTATATGTCAAACTACAAAGTAAAATTTTTTGGTGGTGCTGGAGAAGTAGGTAGATCCTCTATTTTTTTAAAAGATTATGAAGATAATAAGCGATTTCTACTTGATAATGGTATCAAACTCAATCATACTATAGAGTATCCTATAGGGATACCTAATGTTGATGTTGCAATTCTAAGTCACGCCCATCTTGATCATTCCGGATTCTTTCCAGCATTATATATTGACCAAAATATTCCATGGTTCGGCACACCGCCGTCATTTGATCTCTCATTTCTATTATTAAAAGATTCAATTAAAATAGAGAAAAAAAGAGGTGTTGAACCTAAATTCCATAATAGACAGCTTAAAAGCTTTACAGACAAGTTTATAGCATTAGATTATCATAAAACCATACCTTTTGGAAATTATGACATAACTTTTTATGATGCAGGTCATATACCAGGAAGTGCGATAACCAGCATACAAAAAATAAATGGAGCTAATAAATACAAGGTTGTTTATACAGGTGATTTTAAAATACAGCCACAAATGATGCATACCGGAGCCGAGATTGTAGAGAGTGATATACTAATTATAGAGTCTACTTATGCTAGTAGAGAGCATCCAGATAGAGAAGAGCTTGTAAAAAATTTTATTAGAGAGATTAAAGAAACTCTTGATAATAAAGGAAATGCATTAATACCCGCTTTTGCTGTTGGCAGAAGCCAAGAGTTATTAATGATTCTACACAAAAACGGATTGATTGAATCGACTTATTTAGATGGTATGGGCAAAGATGCGGCTAATATAATCCTTAAATATCCTAACTATATAAACAATGCAGATTTACTTAGGAAAGCAGTAGACAACGTCAATATGGTTAATAGTGTTCAAGATAGAAAAGAGGCATTAAGCAAACCTTCTATTATATTAACAACTTCAGGGATGCTTAGTGGCGGGCCTGTATTGGATTATATAACAAAAATAAATAAAAGTTCACATATCTTTCTAACAGGTTATCAAACAGAAGAGACTAATGGCAGGACTCTTTTAGAAAGCCATTATGTAACAATCAAAAACAAAAAAATTAATATACCTCAGCAGGTTAGCTTTTTTGATTTTTCAGCACACGCGGGCAGAAGTGATCTATTTGAATATGTTAAAAGAAGCAACCCTCAGATCGTTATATGCCAGCACGGCGATAAAACCAATGTAGAAATATTTGCAAATGAGCTAAAGGAAGAAGGATATAATGCATACGCGCCAAAGCTCGGTGAATCTTTAGAAATATGATAAAATTTATAAAATAGAAAATAAATATAAAAAAATTTATACTAAAAATTACAAAATAAAAACAAAAATAAAATAATATCTAACATTACTTTTCAAAAAGTATTTTATTATTGATATTTTACCTTTGTATATTTTCTATTGGTCCTTTTTCTTTTTTCAAAATTTCCTCTTCATTTATATATTCTTTATTAGGAAGGTTTCCTACAACCTTTATTAAGAATTCACCATGTTCTGATACTAAGTAATCTAACTCTTTTTTTATCTCATTAGGATCAAAATCTTTATTTTTAAATTCTTCTAATTTTTTGATTATTTCTTTCAATCTTTTCACATCATTACTTTTTATATTGCTTTTAATTATGTTGCTATTGTCAGCCTTCTTTATTATTTTATTAAATGCACTCGAGAATAATGTTCTATTAAATTTACTCGAGGATACTATTTTATTTACTGTTTTATTATCTGAATAATCTAGGATTTTTTCAAATTCATCAATTTTTGAATCTATAACTTTAAGCTCGTTTTCCTTGTCTTCAATACTCTTATTTAAGTTCTTAATTTTTTCATCACTGTTTATTTTATTATTTTTTATTTCATTAAGAATTTCTTTATTTGTATCTTTTATATTTAAAATACTGTTGTAACTATTATTTAATTCTTTTATAATATTATCAACCTCTCCTATTTTTTCATCAATTATATTAATCGAGTTTTCGTTTAATATTAATTGCTCTTTTTTATTATTATTTGAAGCTTTGGCTAAAACCCCCTCTAATTTATTCTCTTTTAAAAACTCTATTAAGTTAGAATACTTAGTATCATTATAATAGCCTGCAGAAAAGTAATAGTTTTCTACAATTTCAGATTTTATTTCATTTGGATCTTCCATAGACACTTCAAATTTTAAAATATATCTATAATCATTTATTTCCAATTTATATACTAAATTTTCTGAAAGTGACTCAATCCATTTATTAATTTTGCTTATTTTAGAATATAATTCCTTTATATGATTAAATATTCCTTTGAATTTTTCTTCATCAATTTTATATTTATTAAAGTTATTTGATACAGATTCATTACTACCTTCACCTTCCCAAATTTTTATTTCGCCTTTTTCTTCTTCATATTCTATATTTAGAACTACTTTACCATTATAATCTTTAAGCATTTTTTCAATATCTAAAATAAATTTTGAATTATTATAGTATGAATCTTTCTTTCTGTATTTTTCTTCAAAAAAGTTCCATATTTTTAAAATATCCTTTTCGTTAAGATCTAATTTTAATTTCTTTGCTTCATCTTCAATTTTTGTTAAAATATCCTTTTCGTTAAGATCTAATTTTAATTTCTTTGCTTCATCTTCAATTTTATCTTTTTCTATAGGTTCTATTCCTTTTATTGCTTTTTCTAAATTATCATCTACTCTTTTAAGCATTATTATAATTTTAAACAGATTATTTATATCTTTAAGTTTACCTTTTAATTTCTCATAGTATTCAATAGAATTTTTTTTGTCGTTTATAGATTTTTCTAATTCTGAGATTTGTTTTTCTATGTTTTTGATTTCCTCATCATTATTTATAACATCTATACATTTTTTAATCTCTTCTTCATACTTTTTAATTTCATTCTCTATTGTGGTTTTTTTATTTACTAAATCATCATTCTGTTTTTCTACTTCATCTTTTGGAAACTTTTTATCCATTTCTATTATAAGGTTTTTAATTTCATTTAGCTTTTCTTCTATTTCTGTTATCCCCTCTATTTTTTCAGAATCTTGTTTTTTATATGCCATAAAAATCGTAAATTTCTCTTTATATCTGATATTTAAGCTTTTTGTTTATTAACACATCATTTTTAAATCTTGCTATATTCAAACAGCTCAAATTCTAAATACAAAGAATTATAAATCTAAAGGTAGCTAATATAATTAGCGTAGGAAAGGGCGAAAGTCTAATTCTATGTTATAAATAAAAAAAGAAAGTGAATTAAATGGCAGAAGAAGGTCCAGAAGAAGGCCAAGAAAGAGGAGAAGAAAGAAGAGGAAGAGGTGGAAGGATGGGCGGCGGTATGCGCGGTCCACATGGTCCATCAAGAGGTATGGGAATAAAGCCAGATTACTTTATGCCAAAGCCTGTAAAAGTTGGAGATGAGATTGAATTAACAATCGAATCAATAGCGGGTAAAGGCGACGGCATAGCAAGGAAAGACAACTTTGTAATCTTCGTAAAAGGTACAAAGGTTGGTGATAAAGTAAAAGTAAGAATCACCGAAGTAAAAGCAAGATTTGCAATAGGGGAAATAATTCAGTAATTTCATTGCATATCTACAAACCCTAAATATAAAATAGCATTCGCTATTTTCTTTTTAATATTTTATTTTCTTTTATTCTTTTCAATTTTCTATGTTTTATTATTTGTTTTTTACCCCTAATTCTATAAAGTCAAAAATTAAATTAAAAAATAAAAATCAAATAGTATTTATTAATGTTGTTTTATAAATAGTTATAAAATTATAAAATTAATTGTATAATTGTATATTTGTAATATTATATGTTTGTAATATTATAAAATAAATAAAATAATAAATATAATAAATAAAATAATATTATAAAGTATCCTAATATCGTAAATATTATAAAAATATTATATCGATAGATATCATTATTATATCAATAGATGTCATAATATATTAAAATTATATTTAATCAAATAAAAAAGATAGAAAAAGGATGTGTTTTATGTATAATCATAAAGAGATTGAAGAGAAATGGCTTAGCTATTGGAAAAATAATAAAATGTTCCTTTTTGAAGAGGAAAGCAAAAAACCGCTTTATGTTATTGATACACCACCTCCATTTACGAACGGAGCATTGCATATGGGCCAGGTTTACTGGATTTCCTATATTGATACAATCGCCAGGTACAAAAGAATGGCTGGCTTTAACGTTTTATATACACAGGGCTGGGACATGCACGGCTTTCCAACAGAACTTGCTGTCGAAAAGAAATACGGCTCTAATCTTTCAAGATCCGACTTTTATCAAAAAGCTCTCGAACTTTCAAATTCAAATATAAAGATAATGAGGGAGCTTATGCTGAAGCTCGGCTCAACCTTCGATGAACGCTATGAATACAAAACAGCATCCGACGAATACAAAAAGAAGGTCCAGCTCGCTCTTATAGAGATGTATAAAAAAGGTCTAGTCTATAGGGGAATTCATCCAGTGCTTTGGTGTACCCGCTGTAGAAGTGCAATATCAAGAGAGGAGATAGCTGAAAAAGAAAAAGAGACAAGTCTAAACTATATTAAATTTGATGTTGTTGATAGTAAAAATCCAAAAAGCAAATCCAAGAAAACTGCATCTATAACGATTGCAACAACAAGGCCCGAATTGCTTCATGCGTGTGTTGCGTTGGCGGTAAACAGCAATGATAAGCGTTTCAAGGATATGATAGGAAATGAGGTAATAGTTCCTATATTTAATAAAAAAGTAAAGATAATAGGAGATGATTCAATTGATCAAAAATTCGGCAGCGGATGCGAGATGATATGCACATTTGGTGATATAAATGATGTTAAAATGTATCATAAACACAACCTTGATTTTGTTGATTCTATAAATGAGGAAGGTAAACTAATCAATGCGGATAAGTTTTCAGGTATGTCGATTAAAGATGCGCGTAATGCAATTATTGACGAGCTGAAAAAGGAGGGAAGGCTAGAAAAAGAGGAAAAAATAATGCACACAGTAAAGATTCATGATCGTTGCGAAACAGAAGTTGAGCTTCTACAGCATACTCAGTGGTTCATCAAGACAAAGGAAAATATAAATAAGCTTAAGGAGATCGCATCAGAAATAAATTGGATTCCAGATTCTAATAAACAGCGTATCTTTGACTGGATAAATACAATAGAGTGGGATTGGAATATTTCAAGAAGTAGGGTTTTTGGTACGCCGATACCATTCTGGCATTGTGAAAAGTGCGGAAGCGTGCTTCCTGCAAAAGTCGAGGATTTGCCTGTAGATCCAATAGCAAGCGATAAGAAATATAAATGCCCGAAATGCGGAGCTGATATGGTTGCTGATACCGATACTTGTGATGGATGGATTGATACCTGTATTACTCCTTTGATTGTTGCGGGATGGCCTGATAATAAAAAGATATTCAAAGATGGTTTTCCGGTTGATGTTAGAATACAAGGAAGTGATATAATAAGGACATGGGCTTTCTATACGATAGTGGGTTCATTTGCAGTTGCTAACGACAAACCTTTTGAAGCGCTTCTTACACATGGGATGATACTTGGAACAGACGGAAGGGAGATGCATAAGAGATGGGGTAATGGTGTATTTCCCGAAGAGCTGATGGAGAAATATTCTATAGATGCGATAAGGCTCTGGGCTGCACTCTCAGGAAGCTTGGGTAAAGACAAAGTGTTTTCATACAAGGATATGGAGTATGCAAGCGGATTTCTAACAAAGCTCTATAATTCGGCTTTGTTGATAAATAAGGTGAGCAATAATTTTGTTCCATTAAAAGAGCCAAATAAAGATCTAAATCTGTTTGATATGTGGATCCTAAACAGGTTTAACAAAGTTGTCAAGGAGGTGAGAAATGCATATGACAATATGCTTCTTTTCGAGGCGCTTTCAACATTGATAAACTTCTACTGGCATGAGTTCTGTGATTATTATATTGAGGATGTCAAGCACAGAGTGTATGCAGAGGAGGATAGTAAGAAGGGGAGTAAGAATGCTGCAATATTCGTGCTTAATTATGTGCTTAAAAATTCAATAGCTCTTCTGGCGCCTAGCATACCTTTCATCTCTGAAGAGATAAATTCAATGTTTTCATCAAAGAGTATATTTGAGGAGAAGCTTCCAGAATATGTTGAAATGCCCGATGAACCATCTTTTGTTATGAACGGCTTGCTTTTTGCATCAAGCTTTGAGCAGGATCCTGAAGTATATGGAGAAGTATTAAATGAGATTATCGCAGAAGCGAGAAAACAGAAGGCGAAAGCGAAGATCGCGCTAAACAAGCCTATAACATCAATAAATATAAATGTTCCTGAAGAATATTATACTGCTGTTGTTGTAAGTCAGGAAGATATTAAAGGTATCTTAAAGGCATCTTCAATTAATATAACAAAAGGAAAGGATCTATCGATATCTATAAATATATAACCTAATATCAAATATAACTTAATATCTATATAATATAAATAATATAAATATCAAACATAATCAAACATAATGTCAATATTTGTTATTTGTTTTGCCTTTAGATTAGTTACAACATAAATTTAATTAGAAATAAAATTAGAAATAAAAAAGGTTTAAAAATATATTTGAGATAAATAATAGAAATAAAATAATAAAGATATAATAAATAAGAATAAAAATATTAACAATAAAACTAATAAAAAAATAAAATAACTAAAAAATAAAACAAAAATAAAATAAAAAATTATAATTATAAAATTAATTCTATATATTTGTGGTAATATGGCTAGAATACATGGTAGAGGTCATGGAAAATCAAAATCTAGAAAGCCCTACGTTGCCGAGTTCGGCAAGATTCCAGAAGGCTTAGATCTTACAGAAGAAAAAATAGAGAGCATTATTGTTGATTATGCTAAGAAGGGAATGAGTCCAGCGCTTATAGGTGAAAAGCTCAAGAAGGAGCACAACATTCCCTATATAAAGCAGTATACTGGAAAGAGGCTCAACCAGATTCTTAAAGAGCACAATCTTGCTAGTGAGATCCCTGCTGACCTGCTAAGCTTGATGAAAAAAGCGGTCAATATAAGAGAGCATCTTGAGGGCAACAAGCAGGACAAGCACAACGCGCTCAGGCTTAAAAGAACGGAATCAAAAATCTGGAGGCTCGTCAGGTATTATGTTAGAGAGGGCTATCTCCCAGAGGACTGGAAGTACGATCCGGCCAAGGCAGAGCTCATTATAAAGGGAAGCGCCTAAGGTGATATGAATGCCAATACAAAAAGGAGTTGATAAATGGAAGTTAAAGAAGTGGTTTCTAGTTATTGCACCGAAAATGTTCAATGAAGCAACAATAACCGAGATGCCTGCTACAGATGAAAAGAAGGTTGTCGGAAGAAATATTGTAATAGGGCTTGATGCTTTGACTGGCAACCCTGCGCATGCTTATACAAATGCAACGCTCAAGATTGTAGAGCTTAACGGCGAGCGTGCGATAACAAAGCTTATCCAGCTTGAGCTTGTAGCGAGCTATATCAAATCATTTGTAAGAAGGTATAAAAGCACAACACATCTTATACTGCCTGTGACTACAAAAGATGGAAAGAATGTGGTTGTAAAGCTCATCGCAGTAACAAGAACAAAAACCGCAACATCAAAGTTGAAGGGAATGAGAAAAGAGATGTCTGAATTTTCAAAAGAGTATTTTCAATCAAATGATCTTGATTCAGCATTGAAGAGCATCATAGATGGCAATTTTCAGACAGATCTTGGTGCAAGGATAAAGCACATAGCAGAATTGAGCAAGCTCGAAGTAAGGAAGCTTGAAATAAAATCCTGATTCCTTTCTTTTTTCTTTTTCTAATTTTTAATTTTATATTTTAATTTATTTATATTTTTAGTTTATATTTTATTTATACTCTAGTCTTTAGTATATTTATATTTTAATCTTTAGTATATTGCTTGTACTTATTTTGTATATTTATAAAGTGAACTACCCCACCCTTACAGATGGGACTTCTATATGAGCCACATCCGTTTGTTTAGGGCTTCTCGTTTCATTTGAGATACTTGCTTTCACATGCGGAATACTTTTCAGATATTCCAGCATGCTACTTGTAGAGGTATTGTCATCTACGAGCGTCTCCCCTACGTTCCATAGGGAAAGTCCTTTTGGACAAACATCTTATACAATAAAAATATATAAAGCTTTCACTCGCTCTCATCCCCTATCTTGCGAAAGGAGACTTCTCGCGAGCGGGGTTAAAATTATATGTATCAATAATAAAGCATCATAAAATTACTAAAGTATTAAAAGCAAATACATTCTTATTTTCTTATCTTTGTTGATTATATTATTTCTATTGATCCGCTATTATAAAAATTTATTTAAAAAGGTAAATTTCTAATATTATTTTATATTTTCTAAAATATTACTATAAATTCTAATAATATATTATATTTTCTAATATAATCTTATAAATTCTAATAATATTTTATAATTATTATAATTTAGACTATTTTTAAATTTGCTTTTTATTTTTACTTTTATAACCCTCTTTGGTTAATAATTTTTGCTTTTTAACTTTACCACCAAAACTATAATTACCAATTTCGCCGCTTGATTTTATTACTCTATGACATGGGATAATAATAGGAAATGGATTTTTTGAAAGAGCGTGGCCAACAGCTCTATAAGCATTAGGATTACCAATTTTTCTTGCTAGCCCTTTATAAGAAATAGTTTCTCCTTTTGGAATTTCAGCAACCGCTTTTAAAACCTTTATCTGAAACTTTGTAAGATTTTTATTCTCTAATAATCTTAATATCTCTTTCTTAGAAAGTCTCTCTTTTGATTTCATTATATCATATAAAATTAATAAAATTATAAAATAATATATATTTTTATAATATGTTTTAATATTTCTTAATATTAATAATTATATCTTATAAGAAAAAAAGTATAAATAATAAATGTAAAGAATAAAATATAAAGATTAACAGCTTAAATGCTTTAAAGTAATAGATATAGAGATAAACAAAAATAAAATAAAAAAATAAATTTATTAAACTAATAACCAAGCTATGATAATAATAGCAATTATTACTATTATTATTGCACCCCACTTTGCTTTATTGCTCAATTTTATTCCAGTTTTTTTTGCGTCTGCCATAATACTCACTTCAATATTTTTAAACATAAAAATATTTTTAATTTCTTTTTTGTAAGTAAAATACAACATTATAATTTAAATACTTTTTGTTATTTATAATATAACGTTTTATTTTAAAGAGAAAAAAATAAAGATAAAAAATTCAATAAATTTAATTATTTTAATTATATGTCTGATATATTTTATATATGATTATTTTATATTTTATATGCGATCGTAGTCTAGCCTGGTAGGACATTGCCTTGCCAAGGCAGTAACCCGGGTTCAAATCCCGGCGATCGCATGCTATAATTTAATATATTATTTAATTAAATGCTAAATAAAATAAATTAAAAAATATGTAGCGCCCAGAAGCGCATGAATTTTTTGATAAATATAGTCAATGCAGAAGTATTTCTTTTAATATCTTTAACCATCTTTTTATATATTACCTTTTCCTCTGCATCCAGTTTTCCTTCTCTTACAATTTCCTGCTTCTTACCATCAACAATTTGTGTTTCCACTTTACTAATTACATCTTTCTTAACCATATTATACCATTCATCAAGAGAACTTCCACCAAAATCTTTATCTTTTAAAACGGCAAGAAGATCACCAGTAGTAAGTTTTCTTTCTTTATGTGAAAAATATTCGTGAAGCAATGGTCTCATTACTGCTTTATCCGCAATCCTTTTGATATCAGCAGGAGAATAGCCAATTGTAGCACGTGCTAATCTACCAAAATTAATATGACCTCTTGGTTTATCTTTTGTATAAAAATCAAATAATTTTTTTCGATCACGATAGCCTGGTGGTGGTAGATAGATATGATCACCAAATCTACCGCTTCTTTTTAATGCAGGATCTATGTCCCAAGGTGTGTTTGTTGCACCAATAACATATACACCATCATTTTTTGATTTATCTGCACCACTCATTTCCATAAGGAATTGATTAACGGCCAACCTCATCGCAGAACCTTCACCATCATTACCGCCACCTCCTCCTCTTTTCATTCCTAAAGCATCAAGTTCATCAAAGAAAATTATACAAGGTTTATGTTTTCTTGCAGTTTCGAAAATCATATGTAGGTTCTTTTCCGTATTGCCAGTATACATATCTACAATCTGATTTGGGACTGCTAAAATAACATTAGCACCTGCTTCTCCAGCAATACCATTAACAGTATATGTTTTACCAACTCCAGGTGGTCCATATAATATTGTACCCAAACCTATATCTTTACCATATTTTTTGAATAAAGCTGGTTCTTTTATAGATAACACAATATTTTGCCTTAAATATTCTTTAAGTTTTTCCAAACCAATAACATCATCTAACGTCTGTTTTGATTTATAAAATGCTACCTGCTTTATTTGCCCTTCTTCAATCTTTGTTTCTGTGTAATCATATTTTTCAATTTCTAATTGATTTGTTTTTTTGTCTTTAGAATAGGTTGAATCTATGTGCATCATCATATCTATTCTCTCTAATCTATTCTTTGCTTCAGTATAGTCTGGATTATTAGCGAGTGCTTTTTCATACCAAAACCTTGCACCAACTAGATCGTTATTTGTTTCTGCAATATCTCCTACTAGCAATGGCGCATCAGCACTTTTTGGTTCAAGCTCCATTACTTTATCCAAATCTTTTTTTGCTGAGCTAAAGTCCTCTTTCATTCTATAAGCAAGTGCTCTATTAAAATAAGCATCCGCATACTCATTATCAATATTTATTGCCTCAGTAAATTCTGCTATTGCACCATCATAATTTTTTGTTTCAAAAAGTGAATTACCTTTTCTCCAATGTTCTTTTGCAACTGGATCAACAGGTTTCTTGGGTGGATTATTTTTATTATCTGCCATTTTAATCACTACTCAATAAATATAGTAATGAATATTTAATAATTTAATTTAATATTTTAATTATATTTTAATTTAATATTTAAATTGTATTAATTCTAATATAAATAAACATATTTAAAAAACATTTGTATTATATTATAATTTTTATTATGTACTATAGATAGGTTTTATAGTCTATAGTTATCTTTTTATATTATTATTTATCTCTTTTCAATATTGCTCTCAATATTATCTAAAAATAAATTTAATTTTTTGTCTACATATGCTATTTTTGGATTTGATCTAGGGGTATTTTGAAATTTTATATATTTAAATAACTGCGTAACCTCTATCACTTTTTTGTATAAAGGTTTTAATGTTATCTCTTTAACTTTATAAACACCATTAATTTGTCTTATAACAAGCTCGCTATCAGATGTTAATTCAATTTCAAGATCTGTTCCTAGATTATTTTTACACCACTCTAAAGCTAATATGATTGCATTGTATTCTGCATAGTTGTTTGTTTTAATACCATTATAAACTACTTCTTCTTTTATTATATTTCCTTTTGAATCATATATTGCAAAACCTGAGGCACTAATTCCAGGGTTTCCTCTCGACGCACCATCAGTATAAATATAAATTTTATTAGTTAAATCCATTTAAACACATCTTAATATAATTAAATAAGATTTTTAAATATACGCATAGAAAAGGATAAATATGGATGAGTTAGAAGATAGGGATGTTGCTAATTTATTAGAGCTTGCAAAAAACACCATCGAGCTTAAAGTGAAGGCTCCTGCTTTTAATAAAGAAATAGTATTAGAAAATAATAAAGTCAATAAAAGGGCAAAGGCATTAATACAATTTTTCTACAAACCCACAAATGTTTTAATAGATGAAATATATATTAAAGGTGAAAATATTATAAGTGATGAAATAATGGGTGCTGCACTTTCATTCTTAAAAAAAATCAATGAAAATATCTTTATCAAAGAGGATTTATTAAATGATTTAGATATTCAAATCCATATTATATCTAAGTTAGAGCCTCTTGGAAAAAATTCTATAGAGCGTTTGAAAAATCTAGATCTCAGCAAACATGGAGTCTTTATCAAATATGGGATGAAAGAAGTATTTCTTTTTCCATATTATAAAAATTTGGATAAAACTAAATTTCTTGAAGAAGCGTGCACAAGAATTGGATTACCCCCTTATTATTGGAAGCAAACAAAAGTAAATATTTATAGATTTGAGGCAAGAAGATACAAGAAAAATGAGTCAGGAAAAATTACATCTTTTTAAGGTGTTGATTTGATTAATGATTTAAGAGATTTTATTAATTATTTAGATGCAAAAAAGAGACTATTAAAAATTAATAATACTGTTGATGTTGAATTAGAGATTACGGCGTTTAGTGATCGTGCGGCAAAAGATGAAAATAAAAAAACACTTTTATTTCAAAATGTTAAAGGCTACGATACCCCTGTTGTAACAAATCTTTTTGTATCTAAAGAAACATTAGGTGAATTAGTTGGAAAAAACTATTTTTTTGAACTTATAAATTTATTTAATAATCCCAATAGCAAGCCTTCATTAATTAAAAGTGCAAGATTAATGTCTAATTTTAAACCTAAAATAATAGAATCTAGGTTTAATAAATATGAGAAAATCGAAAGCTTAGATCAGCTTCCAATTTTAAAAGTTTGGCCAAAAGATGCAGCTAAATTTATAACTCAACCTTTGGTTATAACAGAAAATCCAAATGATAAATCATTAAATGTCGGTATATACAGAATGCAGGTTTATGATAAATTTACAACAGGAATGCATTGGCAGGTTATGAAAGGTGGTGCTATAAACGCAAGCATAAATAAGGAAAACAATAAGATAATGCTCGTAAGTGTTGTAATCGGAAGTGACCCTTATAATATAATCTCTGCAGTAGCACCACTACCTTATGGATTTGATGAATTTTCTTTTGCGGGAATATTAAGAGATTCAAAAACAGTGCTGATGAAAAATGGGAAATATCCTTTAGTTCCGTCTAATTCTGAAATAGTAATTAACGGCTACATAGATTTAAATGAATCAAGAGAAGAAGGTCCTTTTGGAGACCATACTGGTTATTATTCAATACCTGAAAAATATCCGGTATTTCATATAGAAAATATCTTCGCAAAGAAGGATAAAATTTATTCTGCAAGTATTGTAGGTTTTCCATATCATGAAGATGCAACTTTGGGTTCATTTTTTGTGGATATGTTTAAGCCCATGTTAAAAATCCTTAATGAAGATATTATAGATGTCTATATGCCGCCAGAGGGTAATTTTACAAATACTTGTTTTGTTTCGATTAAAAAGAGATTTCCAGGAGAAGCAAAAAAGATTATGTTTTCTATATTAGGGACAAGCCAATTAGAATTTGCTAAAATAATAATTGTATTTGATGATGATATTAATATTAGAAATTATAATGAGGTTATTTGGGCTCTTTCTACAAGAATAGATCCTCAAAGAGATATAACAATAATACCAAATACCGTTGCGGATTCACTTGACCATGCAACAAATATTCCTTCTTTTGGATCAAAAATCCTTATAGATGCAACAAGAAAATTAAAAACTGAAGGGTATACAAGGGAGTGGCCGGAAAAAATTTCATTGCCTAAAGAAATAATCGAAAAGGTTGAAAAGAAGTGGAAGGAATTAAAATAAAGAGGAGAAATAAAAAGTGTGTTGTTTTAGGTATTTCAGATGCGCTTAAGTTAAAATATACTATATTTTCTTTATTTTTTATATATATCGGAATGTTGCTAGCAGCTATACCTACATTAATGCAATTTATTATTTTGAATATCGCGGCTGTTTCTGCCAGAGCTTCAGGAATGTCCGCTAATCGATATATAGGATATGATTATGATAAAAAAAATCTAAAAAAGAGAACATGGAGCAGTGTAAGACTTTTTAAAAAAAATGAATTATTAATAATATTTTTGATCTCTTCAACTGTTTTTGTATTAGCTGCTTACTTTCTGAACATACTCGCATTTATACTTTCCCCTTTTGTAATTTTATTATTTATAATAGAGCCAAAAATAAAAAAATATACTCAGCATAGGCATATAATTATGGGTTTAATAAATGGTTTAGGTATATTTGGCGGATATATAGCTATAGTAGGTCATATCCCAGTGTTTCTTTCTATTTTTGTCTTATGGTTAGGCTACGGTTTTATGTTGGGTGGATCCGATATTATATATTCTATGAATTATATAAACTTCGATAAGAAAAATAAATTAAAAACTTATCCTGTTGTATATGGTAGAAAAAAAGCAGATTTGTATTCAATCTATTTTCATATAATTTCATTTATACTATTTTTAGCATTTAGTATATTGATAAACTCAAGAGCTATGATAGTTGCAACACTGATTTCAGGAGTTATCTTAGCAGCATGGCACATTAAAATAAAGAAGCTTCCAAATATTTCATTTTCTTATTATAATGGTTTAATATCAACAATTCTATTAGTGGGTATGCTTATTACTGTTTTTATATAATAAGTATATATAAGGTAAATACAAAGTAGAACATTTAAAATTTATTTATAAGATTAGTTGTGTATTTTGAAGAAAAAATATTTAATAAAAAATTAAAAAATAAAATTAAAGATAAAAACATTTTATTTATGAACTATATAACTTGATTTTTATTGTTTTTTATTACTTTCGTATGAAAGCCATTTTTCATAGAGTTCTTTATTAATTTTTTCTAATCTCTGTAATATTTCTTTTCTAATCTCCTCAACAGTTACAAGTGATTTTCCTTTAAATGATTTCTCTACTTCTCGTGCAATTTTTCTAGCATCTGTTAACTTATTTCCGTTTTTAAGTAATGCCACTACTATTTTTTCTCTTGCAAATCGTTCTGTTGTTCCATTTTTCTTTTGTACCTTCATCATATTATCACCATCTTCAAATAATTAAAAGAAATAGATTATAAAAATCTTTGCATTGTAAAATTTAGGGGTTTAAAGATAGATTTAAATAATAAAAGCTATCATTATAAGAATTTATTATAATAGTTATAATAATCATCATAGTATCTATAATTCTAAT
>Ga0080003_1000631_pt1 | contig 22246 bp, 37 predicted proteins | sample JossMetagenome_FD_69206 | JGI IMG/M metagenome (GOLD analysis project Ga0080003, IMG submission 69206) | Hot spring microbial communities from Joseph's Coat, Yellowstone National Park, USA - JC2_E (SPADES assembly) (version 2) | ecosystem: Environmental > Aquatic > Thermal springs > Hot (42-90C)...
AACTTGAGGAGATAGGGTTGGTATATGTCCCAGGTGTAAACAATTGGGGGTATGTCGGAAAGCTCGGTAACTACCCCCCGTTTAAGTTATGACTTTTTTTCTTTTCGGGGTATGTTAGGTGAAAGAATCTCAGAGCTATGAGGTTAATATCTACGGCAAAAAATATATACTATCAAAAGGCGAGGATGATGAGGTTGACGTTATAACTTATATAGGTGATAATAGAATAGTAGTCTTAAGGACTTATCTTTGGTATTTTGATATTGAGGACTTTGATGATCTTAAAGCACTTGGTGAAGAGAAAGTAAAAAGTATAATTGAAAGACAACTTAATGAAAAGTATTTCTATCCTATGCCTTACAACGAAGTTAAAAAATACGTTATTCAACTCCTTGAAAATGTTGTTGAGGTTATCAACCAAACAATTAGTGATGTGAGAGAGAAAATCCCCGGTTTCACGTCTTCAGTTAAAGACATTGCCGAGATAGACTGTATGTTAAATAAGGAGTGTCAAGTTACGTTGGAATATGACGAGGAGGATAGGCTGTCATCCTATTATTCGCTCATTGGGACGGAGCAGGGTCATTTGCCCGTTCCGCTTTTCCTGGATTATATCGGTGCAAGGTATAGTCTTTCCAGTGATGAAAAAGAAATAAGCCTGATAAAGAACATATTATATTTCATAAGGGGCTACGATAAACCAATTCCTGAGAATGAGAGGGATTATGACTCAATTGGTGAGGACGTGAGGGGTGCGGTGTCTTCATTATTCCAGAAGGCTATAGTGTTATATAATAAATTATGGTGGAATGAAGATAGACCGCATCGTACCGAGGACGATGATTATGAATGTCCGCAGGGTACATTGCCGGACGGTATGGGCTACTGTCGTGAATTCGATTATGGTCAATTAATGCAAAAAAGTGAGAAAGAGTTGATGGACGAAATTGTCGAGTCATTGCTTAAAATAAGGGAAAGAATGGTTAAGCTTTTGGAAGATATAAGAGAGGGTAAGGTGGTGAGGTGATTTTTTCTTTTTCGGGGTGTAATTCGGGTGCCCCTCATAGAAATATTGGATAACCTCAAAAAGAAGGGTGTAGACGCATACAAGGTAAGAAAAGTTCTCGAGGAGTACGAGAGGCTGGCTACATACGCTAATGACTATATCACTAAATATGACATAATGACGCTTATCCTCTACTATCATTTTCCCCAAAATGACGAGGTGCATGAGGGCGTAGCTGACCTGTTAGGTGTTTATGTGGACACGTTGGACAGGGTGCCCGCTGAGGACAAGAAGAAGTTAATAGACCTCATCGTCGACTACCTCGACCATAAGTAATCCTTTTTTTCCGGGGATGGTGTAGGTGGAAGATGAAGTATTGAAGGAATTAAAAAATCTTACGAACCGTTGTTTTTTTCTTACTATAGAAAAGATGGTTGTAATGAAATTCGGCTTAAAGTCGACTGACGATATTTCATTCAAATACGACCTGAAATCAAGCAATGATGTCCCGATTCAATACGGCTTAAAATTAACCAAGGAACAATCCGTGCAATTTCATAACTGGTTATCAAGTAAGGGGTTTAATAAAATTAGAATCCTTGATAGAAATGAATATAACCGGTTGGCTATGGAGCTCGGTTATAAGGTTGTAGGTACGGATAGTATTGATTTGAGAAAACGTGTTGTACTGTATGAACATATTGACGGTAAGAAGGGGTTTATTATAACTTATATAATAGGTGATTCGGTAACGATAAATAATATTATTTATGTGGAGACCAATTATTGATGATTAAATATATGTTGGTATAACCATCTTTTTTTATCGGGGTCGGTATAGGTGGAAGACGATATAGTAAAGGTATTGGAAATTATCACAAATCAATCCGTTTCTCCTGATACAAGAAAGGTCGTTATGATGTACTTAGACCTTAAAATGAGTAAGGAACAATTCGAGAGGTTCAAGGAGTGGATAAAACAAAAGGGGTTTATTGAGACAGCACCTGTTACTGATGATTTAATTTCGCGACTATTCTTGAAGCTCGGTTATGAAGTTGAGGTTTACGGTGAAGGTAGTTCAAAACATCGTTTGTTAAGGTATAAACATTTTGAGGGTAATAAGACGATTTCTATACTTTATACTGTAGACGACACAGTAACGATAGAGGAAATTAATTATTTTGAGAAGGTGTAATGATAGCAAAATATATATTGGTATAACCACCTTTTTTTATCGGGGGGTATTACACATGACCATGCGTGTCGTAACGTTCAAGGTAGAACAAGACCTGTTAGAACTGGTAGATTTAATGAGGATAAAGTTGAACATGAACCGTTCAGAGTTTATGCGATATGTTATACAGTATTACCTAGACCGTGAGTATAAGCCGAACGAAAAGGTGCCGAAGGCGAAAGTGGAGAAGATGAGGTTGTAAGATGATACAGCCTAAACTTCAGATGAGGTTAACCAATTACGTGAACAGTGAGGACTTCTCCTTATACGTTAACTTCGCGAGGAAGGTCGGCTTCTATGACAGCAACTCTAAGGCATGGAACATTTCATTGGCTAAGCTCCAATTGTACAGTAAAGCCGACATCTGTGCCGATTATAATTATGTGAAGTACCTCCCGCTGAACGAGGAGGTCAGGCGTTTTTTCGATGAATATTGCAGGGAAGTCGAGGCAGTTACCACCTCGGCGAACGACCTCGCCGTGGACGGCAACTATGTCGTCATCCCGTCAAGTAGCCCGTTATATGGGAAGTTCGAGTTTTTGAAGCCGTATTTCATAATGAAGTACAAGACGTTCGACCACGTCAGCGGTAAATACGTGCAGAACGAGGTGCCCTTATATACCGTCAAGCCAGGTCAGGTGTTATTGTTCCGCGGTCTTTTCAGCATACTGAAGGAGCACGCGAAGAGGTTCGGCATTAAGGCTAAGATAAGCAACCCGTTCATCGAGGACGTCGCTCAGGTCGGCATACCTAACTCCTTAGGTGGCAAGGACTTAAGGGTTTATCAGCTGGACGCTGTGCAGAAGGCGTTGCAGAGTATCGCGGAAATAAGGGGTGCGTTAATACAGATGCCTACAGGTAGCGGTAAGACGCTGGTGGGCGAGACGTTAATAAAGGTGTTAACGGACATCGGTAAACTGAAGACGGCTTTTATTATCGTGGAATCTCAAGACCTGCTTAATCAGTGGGCTGAGGAGCTCGCCAAGGTCTTCGGTAGGGAGAAGGTAGGAAAGCTGTACCAGAACGAGCAGAGCGTTAAGGAGGGTGGCATAAACGTCGTTACCTATCAGTCATTATACAAAGTCGTGAAGACGTACCTCGCCAACGTCAGGCACAGCCTGGACGTCAACGAGAACCGGCTTTTCTCGATTTATAAGGAAGCGGATTTCGTGCTCGTGGACGAGGCTCACCACCTGCCCGCGGACAGCATCTCCGCTATACTTACGGTGAACAGCAAAGCGGTTAGAGTAGGTCTGTCGGCTACGCCTTTCAGGGAGGACAACAGAGACCTCCTCTTACATTCGCTGACGTCCGTGCCCGTCGTCAAATATAAGATGACGGACGAGATATTCAGGAAGCTCAATGTGCTGGTGCCGATAAAGGTCGTGAACGTGCTGGTGGACTTCATTGAATACCCGGTTGAGGATGAGGTCAACGCGTCCAGGATTATTAAGCTGAGCTCGAGGATTATCAATGAGGAGAGCGTCCAGAAGCTCGCCCTTTATATCGCCGTGAAGCTCCACGAGAAGTATAACTTGCCCGTCATCGTCCATTCGCCATACGCGAGACCCCTGAGGGAGATGTCGGAGAGGTTCGGCATACCGCTGTTGGAGGGTCAGAAGAGCGACGCCGAACGTAATGTGCTACTGCAGAAGCTGAGGAATAATGAGGCAGACGTCGTGCTTGCTACGACGCTGATGGACGAGGGCATAGATATACCGCCACTCGTGGGGCTCGTGATGGTGATGCCCGGTGCCAGCAGGGTGAAGTTGGTGCAGAGGCTGGGGAGGCTGACGAGACCTTATAAGGGCAAGGACACGGCTTTCGCCTACCTCTTCGACTACAGCCCGTCGAAGCTTGGGGTACTGAGCGACATATTCAAGAGGCAGAAGAAGAAGAGGGACGACTTCATGAAGAAGGAGGGGTATGAGGTGAGTGACGTGTACTGGAAGGACTTAAAGTTATGACTTCCCTTTTTTCGGGGTGCGAGAGGTGAACGTACCATACATAATGGTAAAAGTGTTGGAGAAGTTAAAGGAGATGTCGGGTCTTAAGGACATATCGGTGGGTGGGCTCACAATAAGCGTAAGGGTTAACGTCGAGCTCGATGAGGCTCAATATAACGAGTTGGTCAGCATGTTAAATTCCCTGGGGTATATTTTCTATAACAGGGGGCTCGATAGAGAAGGACTGGTGATGGAGGTCTACCATAACAGGCGTACGGGTGAATTTATCGCATTGGATTACATGAAAGGTAGGAAATATATGGTAGAGTTCATTATTTATTACTGGGACAGCCATGAGGTTCACGCATGAGGACAGGTTTATCATCGGTCTAATGGGGCTGTGGGGTTTCGTCGACGCTGTCGCCCCTCATTACCGCTACATACTCCTTTTCGACATTTTGATGTGTATCTGGGTGCTTTATGAAGCGTTCATAACTATAAGGCGTGAACATAATGTCACAGCTACGGTAGTAAGCATGATTGTCGGTCTTATGTTGTACATCAGTGTGTATATGGCAGTTGTTACTAATTTCACAAACGTCAAATGGGACGTCCTGCTGTTGATAGGGGTGCTGTACGGGCTGTGGGTCAACTACCTCTCCCTTAAATCGTAGCTTTTTTCTGCGGAGTGTGTAAGTTTTTTCAAGTAAAAAATTTATTCCACGATTCCTATTTTTTATAGGATAGACATGTCCCAGCCTAACAACGCTCCAAATGCGACGTGGTATCCGATAAGAATAATGAGGATTTTATTGATTATATTTGCCATTATGGTAATGATTGGTATTCCAGTACTGGGCTATGTTATCGGTGATTTTATAGGTATGCACATGGCTACCAGTGATGTTGACCAGGGATATGCGTACAGTGGACTATTATATACTGTATATAATGCTACACATAACCCTGTGTACCTCCAGGAGGCACAAATATCAGAGGCACAGGGTATTGCAAATGGACAATCAGATGTCAGCAATACGGCTATGTTTGGGATCCTCGGTGGTCTTATCGCTGATGTCCCTATTATCTTTTTAATTGTAAGGGAATATGAGAGGATGGAGTCATAAACCTTTTTAAGTCACCTCCACCCCTTTTTTTCTGTGAAAGTTGTCACTTTTATGAAACCGGGTGAGAAGACCCCACCCCCCTCCTGGGCTGACCTCGTGCTCAGGCTTAACGTTAATAGTGTACGTGAAGCATTGCCTTCCGTCTTGGGGTACCCTTATGACGTTTTACTGTTGCGAAATGACGTCAAGGTCGTCAACAAGGACGCCGTGGTGAGGTTTTTCCGTTCGTTTAAGTCCTCTGCTGTAGTGAAGTACGGCAACAAGGAGATAGGCTACTTCCTTTCAACCCGCGATAAGGACATGAACTCAAGGCTTATTATTACGCATTACGCTCTTAAGGTCTGAAAGTATCCTCCGTTCGATGTCGTACTGTGCGAACTCCTTGCTCTTCTCCAGGGCTTTCGCCGATAAGTCCTCATAACAGCTCTTCCGTATCGCACATTCCTGTGCCTCCTTTATCGCCTCCCTCACGTCACTGTCTTTGATTAAATAGCTCTCCATCTCCCACGACCCCGCTTCTTCTATGACGACGTCGTACGGGTCTATCGGTATGCCTACCGCGAACTCCTTGTAGCTGTAGGCGTTAACATATACCGCCGGTACACCGACACTCATCGCCTCCATTAATGGCATCCCGAAGCCTTCTGACTTTGATAATGAGATGTAGAAGTACGACCTATGTAAAAGCCTGTAATAATCCTTTACATGTAGCGTGAATATAGGTATGTCGTAATCCCCTATGTTTGACACCACCTTTGTACGACTCCTTAACCCCATCTGTCTTAGGACGTCAAGTGTGTAATATATCCTTTTTCTAATTACTTTACCTCCCTTCGGCTCGGCACCGACTACAGCGAATAGGTATTCCTTTTCCACCGACGCCTTTCTTTCCTCTTCGGCGACGAGGTTGTAGGGCGGTCTCAGCACGCCATCGACATGTGTTATGTGTTCTATCAGTCGCTTAACGTATTCCGACGTGGTGTATACTCTCGCTCTCCTCATCTCGCACCCCCCGTCTACCAGGAACGGTGTGTCGAGCCATAACACCATCGGTCTGTCAATGTAGGCACAGCTGAACGTCTCCAAAAACTCCTTCGCATCGGTGATGTTGAAGTAGGTGGGGGACATGAGGGACTGGGTGAGGTCGTAGTGCTTGAACCTCTGCTTCACGTTTTGAAAAATTTGGTAAAAACTACAGTGTCCTCTACAAGGTACGTAGGCTATTAATTCGTGTAAGGACATTTCATGATAAAATTTATCCGTTTAAAAATAAGTTTATATGCAGTGGGAAAATGGCTGAGGCGTTAGCTGTAGCAGGTGTAGTAGGTGGAGGGGCAGGAGGAATAGCTGATGCAATAGGTCGTATTATAGGTGACCTCGAGAGGGCTTTGGCACGTTTCGGCGGTGCGGTGGTTTCTGCATTTAAGAGCGTTATCGACAAGGTAATGGGGGTCGCCAGCAGGGTAGCTCATATTATAGAGAAGTATTTCAGGATAGCAGTCCATTACGTGGTGCTGTTCCTCAGGCTCGGGTATCGCTATATGTACAAGTTTTATACACAATTCCAGCAAGACCCTTGGAGGTCATTACAATTTATAGGGACGGTTGCGATATTGATAAATAGTGGATTGTACCCGTGAGGTGAGACCGTATGTCCAACCAGCTCCAACTAACAAGAGAACAGGTAATGGATATAATAAAAAACATAGTGGTAAGTGTTGATGTGAATAGTAATGCTGTGATATTGTCAGCATATAAACTAATTTCCTATTTCATGAAAAATGTCCAAGATATCGAAAAGATCCTTAAAGTCGACGTTACTGATGATAAGGAGCTCGTCGTTTATGCTACAGCGAAACCCAAAAACCAATTTATTAAATCACTTGTTATTAAAGCCGTACTTAAGAACGATCTCCTGGATATGTTGAAGATGAAATATGATCTCATTAAAAACGGGGACGATGTTTATATAAAGTTATACCTTGAAGGCAACCAATTGCAAAACATACCTGCTACCAGTCCCACCGAAGAGGTAGGCTTCTGATGTCTTCTCCGACACCCAGTTACTCCGCTTCCGTCTCTTCCGACCTCTTGAATTATATGGTAAAATATGCTACGGGCAATGATGGTTGTATACAGACAATAACCGCGTCGTTTCAGCCGTCCGGTCAGACTGTTTCCGGACAAAATATATCGTCATCACAGCCAACTAACGCGGGGTTTCTTTTTCAACAACAAAACGTGTCCCAGGGTGTCGGGGTGGATATCATCTTTTTTTCTGCTATCCTCCCTGAGGGTACTTTCACGATTACCCTCTCATTCACCACGACACAGGGCAACACTTACCAGCTCGCTTTAATAAACACCTCCCCGCCGAATACGAATTATGTTTTAGCTATCGTTATCCAACTCACCGTAACGGCTCAACTTTTGCAATATGTTAATACCCAAGCCCTTTTACAAGTTTTCACGGCTTTCGCTTCTAACCAATGTCAATCCCAGTCCCAGCCCCAAGTCAATTACAGCGGTAGCGGTTTTACGGTGCTTTATCAATACAGTTATGCCATATGTACTACTTTCGGTATATTTCTCCTAGCAGTTAACGGCTCTCAGACAGCTGGTTCACTTCAGGTAACGGTTACAATGGGGGGTAATACGGTAGTTAACGTGACTATTAATACCCCCGGCTATGAGTATGCCTACTTTTTATTTACTGTCACACTGTCGTTCTCCGGTGAGTGATATGAGGACTCATTACCCTGCATTGAGAGGTGGTATAAATATTTATGTCAATGGGAGGCTAGTCGCATCGAGGCATAATAACGTAACTGCGTCGTTCATCCTTTCACTAGCGAAGGCTATCGTCGGTGTTTCTTCGAGTTACGGAGGGTATTTCGAGATGCCTTCTACAGCTGTCGTGAAATTGTATCGTCAAAACACACCGGTAACATCGGTATTGATGAATCATGTATCGTTCACTGAGGAGACCGTCAGCGGTTATGAACATACACGTATAATTTATTCCTTTAGTGACGCATCACGCACTAAATACTCGTTTGACTCCCTGCAACTCTGGACTGCCTCCGCACACGCATTATTGGTACACGTCTCCGACGCGTACCTGAACGCCCCGCTGGTCAAGAAGCCCCAGGACGTGGTGCAGGTCGACTGGTGGGTGGAGATGGTGAGCGGTCAGCCGTTCGCTAACATGCTGTCCTACCTCCAGCAACTGCAGGCTACTTATTGTCAGTCTGCGTGTGACCTATCTTCTGTGGCATCTAATATAACACCTAATATATACTACGGCTACTCGGTTTTCAACGTATATTTCACCCTCCTTGCCCTCCCTAATGCCTTTAGCGTGGCTAGGGACATCAAGACACCGCTTACCAACTTCCTCGTCAACGTACTTGCTTCTGCTAGCGATATAAAACCCCTGGGTATTACGGCTGTCGCTTGTCTTGATATCTGTAACTGTCAGTTTACACAGTCTGGGGTATCGGGGTTCGTCAGTGAATTCGTTGGTGATGATTATGTTTACGTCGCGTTTAACTTTAACAACCCGTGTCCATCGGGACAGTACGTAATACCTTTGTCGTCACTGATGTTCAACTTACCGCCCACAGTGTCAAGTGTCCCTCCAGCTCCGATATCGTTTGCCGTCGCACCTATACCTTCGACCGGCACCGGGAATTCGGCTTTGGTAATTAAGATACCGTACGGTCAGCTGACGCTTAAAAACCTGTTTACGCACCAGGGTGAGTGAAATGTCAGTTTCCCAACCCGCATTCACTACTGCGTTCATGTCCGCCATAGCATCATCGGTGACGGGAGTTAATGTAGGTAAGTACCCCCAGCCCACGGGCTATCACGTCTACGTTACTTCGTCAGGCGGAATAGTGGACAACACGGTTCACGTTAACATATACGATATTAATGACCAGTACCAGGAGCAATGTGAAGTCACATCGGTGACGTTTATAGCCATGTTCAAGAACCTGGCACCATATGAGTTCAACGGTATTGCTTTCTATACTCAAGTAAACGGAGAGGACTTTATGGAAGTCGCCAATTTTGTGTTCTCATCAGCCGTTCAGAAGCCCGCGAATTATGCATTGATAGTGTCCATTACTTTCAGTATATCCACACCCATCCAGTTCATAAACCCCATCCAGGACGTTACACAGGAATGCGAACAATATTGTCAGAACGTGGATTGTAACTCCGTTGCGGGCAACATTTGCAACTCCTTCATACCTTTTTCACTTTTCAACTTCGTCTTCCTATACTTACTCGGCGTTACGGTCGAAGACCTTGAACAGAACCCTAACGTCCAGCAACAGGTAAAACAGTACGTCAGCTGTATAAACAATTGTACCAATTTATGTACTTCAGGTAACTTAATAGCCTGTCCTGTATGTCTGGTGGGGTGTTTCTTGTTGTTACTGTATAACCCGATAGCCATATTCGTAATCTCGAGCAACGTCACTGACCTGAGCCAACTGCTCCCCAAAGGGATAAACACGGTATACGCCGTGGACGTCTGCAGGGGGAAGATAGCTACATTACAACCTCAGAACTTCCAGACCACTCTTAACGTGGTCTCTCAGGACGAAGTACAATATGCAGTCCAGTTCTCCTTATCCAACGCTAACGGTCTATTTAATGCTTTACAAATCATGGTCTCCACATCACTCAACAACAGTTACTCCCTCGGCGTCCTTTACTTCATAGGAATCCCATTATCGACGGGCGGAACCTTTATACTCACTGTGACAATATCACAATCTCAGGGAGGTCAATAAAATGGTGGTTAAGATTAATAGCTTCTTCAAAGTGGAAGTAGGTGATGCGATGCGGGTCAGGGTGCATAACACCCTCACGCTCGAATACAAGTATTTGTTGCAGGGTCTCCTCACGTATGGTCAGAGTTACCGTGCACCTTACTCTCAATACTCGGTTTCGTTCGTACCTCCTTCCAACATTTACGTCGTATTGCTTAACCAGGGCACCGTGGTCGCCAGGTTGCCGGCTAGACTGCAAAATTATACTGAGCAAATAAACACCATAAGCACCGGCACATGCCAGAATAACCTGACTTCCTGTAACCTGGGCTCACTGGCGTTCCAGTTAGAGTATGGGGCTACAGATGAGACCGACGACTCCTATACCTTTGATGAGATCCAGATCTGGGCGGATAATTTATACGCTATAGCTTACGCGAATGTCGGCTCCGTCACTAAGCACCCCAACACTTTCATACAGGTGACATGGGACGCCACGGTTACAATAGAGTCCAACAACGTCCTCTATATACCGGGGTGCACCAACTTCTCCTTTACTTTTAACGCACAGGTACAGCTCCCTAACTACCAGCCCTACCTCTGTTTGAACATACCTTATATTATTGTAGCCCTTACGCTCGTCCCCTACGACCTCATACCGCAGAACACCTTCATTTATTCCCAGCTGTCCGCCCTACTGGACGTCCTGAACATCCCGGGACGGGGTCACATCGGTGTACCCGGAGGCATATCGGGGTCACCTACTCAACTCCTGGACTTTCAGGGCGTCCAGTATTACGTCGTCAACAACACCGCTTACCCCATATCCGAGCCTTTCATCCTCACCGACACGCAACAGCCTAACACCATTACACTGTTCCTGCTCTACGGTATCAATAACAACTACTTCATTTATACTACCTGCATCACCGTCAACATACAGTATTACAAATTATATATCCCGACATTAATAATTAATGTAATAGAGGAGTAACCATGTCGTTCTTACTGTCAGCCGGTCAGGCACTCATCTCCGGTATCGAGTCTATCGGTTCGGCTATAGGTTCTGCATTCGGCTCCGTTGCGAACGACGTCACCGGCGGTCTCTCATCTATCGCGAACTTCATACAACAACTCCCCTCGGACATAGCGAACTTCTTCAAAACAGTGGCGGGTGCAATACTCGGGTTCGCACATACCTTCGGGGGCTATATCTGGAACGGGTTACACGCTATCGCCAACGGTCTCGCTACCGTGATGGCTCCCGTGGAGAGGGCGTTGGAGGGATTTGGTTCTGCGGTAATAGGTGTGTTGACGACACTGTGGAACGACCTGAAGGCGTTCGCTTCAGATATCATTAACTTCGTCATCTCCGTGATAACCGGTTTCGTTTCAGGCGTACAGGCACTTATCAACGACATAAAGGACATGTTCGTGGATGCCTACAATTTCGTAACTACCGTGGTCTCGGACATATATGCAATGTTCATCACGGTCGCCAACTTCTTCTTGGACATGCCCACGTTCTTCCAGAACGCTTCTGATTTTCTTAACAAACTTTTCACAGACCCGGGGAACCAACCCAACCTCCTGACCATGATACCCAAAATAATCGCAAGTGAGGTCTCCAGGGTCGCCAGTGCTTTCCCCGATATCATAGGTTTTAATACATACATGGAATTGCTACCCAAATTAGTATACGGTATTGCTAACTACCCGCTTTTCGGTAGCGGGTTTAAAGGTTTATTGGGGAAGGCGTTGTTATTGATAGGTTCACCGTTCCTCACGGCAATAATCTCGACGATGACCGAGACGCTGATGCAGTCCTTCTTCAGCCCCACCCAGACGACGCAGATCGTACCCAGACCGTCCCATCCACAGATACAGCCACCTCCGAACTTACCGTCCGTACAGTTACCGCAACGCTCTACAAGTACTGCTACAGTTTCCGACTTACAGGCACCGCAGTCGTCCGCACTGACTCCTTCACAGATAGAGGTACAGCTAGAGAGACCCAACGTCACCGGCGTTTTCGTAGAGGACGTCATAGGTATGGGTACACCGGGCGGAGGTACGGCGAAGCTGGTGAGCGGTAACGTGATCTTCCAGAACATAGTACAACAATTCCAGGACGTGTTTGAGATAATGCCCAACTTCTTCATGAAACTAGTAGAGTCCTCGCAGTACGAGTTCAGTCAAAATATGGCGGTGGACATAACGTTAACATTGTTGGAGAACGCATATCAAATACAACAGACAATAGAGGTAGAGCCTTCCGTGGACGCTACAGCCATAGTATTACCACCGGGTATATCCATCTGTAACCCCAATAACGTACCTCAACCCAGCGAGTCCGCTTCCGCCTCTTCCAATACTATAAAAGCGAGTGCGATGGTGCAGGTGCAGGAGAGCTTATGTATACCACCCTATAACTTGCTAGCCGACGCTGTCCAGGAGCTGTTCGGTGTGATATCCAAGATATCGCAGAACCTTGAAGACGTCATAAATGAACAGATCCAGTTCCAATTCGGGATATCGTTCGAGACGTCTTTGTCCGACAGTGTCTCACTTACTATAGGTTTCGCTCCTACACCACCGCAACCCGAGTCATATACATATTACACCCCTGTCGATGTGTCCGTGACTTATACAATATCACAAGTGGGTACAGGTTCTTATACCGGGAGTTTAAGTTATAACGTGAGTTGGTCGCAATGAGCTCCAACCTGGCTTATCTCGTTTACGAAGCCATGACGTCAGGGATTAATTCAATCTCTATCTATTTCCTTGACAACAACAATAACCAACATGGTGCCGGTGTATTGGTACCCTCAACCGGTACATACTACTATTTCGACAGCAGTGATGCCGTTTATACCGCTGTATCGTTTAACATAGCTGTCAATAACACCATCATACTCAGTATACCCCTCAATAAAGTACAGAAAACGGCGAACACTATGATATTTGTGGTGGTATCACTCAACATTACCATAAACCTGCCCGGCAACCTGGGCACGTTGGTGACGCAAGCCATAGAGGCTATATTCGCCGGTGTACCGATTAACCTCGGGTGCAGTGCTGTGGCATATTATACTATCACGAACGAACAGAACAACCAGCAGTCAAACTATTTTACTAATTTATCGTTCTCTCTCGTTAATGACTCCGAGTTTACGGTATCGGGGAGTATATCGTACAACCAATATGAAGTAATATCGGTCATACAAATTATCATATCGTGTTCACATGCTAACGTACAGGAAAACATACTGACGAGCCCGCTGAACAGCAGTGAATGTCAGTCATCATCGGGGTGCACTATTACGGTCACAATAACATTTACTTCTTGACTGCAAAACATATAACTCTCTTTTCCTTATATTCGAATATGAAAAAGAAGTTAGAGGCTAAAGTTAAGACGAATGTAAAAGTATACCTCATACCACGTGACCAACTCCAATTTGATGAAAACGGTAAGCCGAAACTTGATGATAGGTTCTTAATCTACGGGAATAAGAAAAAAGGTGGTTGATGTGGTTCAAAAGCTCGTACTTAGGAATGAGGTCGTGAAAGTAAAAGGGAGAGTAAAGATAATCACGGTAAAAAAAGAGGACTTCTACAAAGTCTTAAAGTTCACGAAGCTTAGGATCCTCAATAAAGAATATGAGGCTTTAATGCCACCTATCGATTCTCTTGAAAAGAACACTATAGATATTAACGGTTTAGCGACATTAGTACAACAGTTTATGTCAGCGATGGTTTCCGGTTCGGGTAACACGAATGCAACAACCCCTGCTCAAATGGTTCTCACTACACAATCGGGTAAGGTCACCCTCTCCTATGCTAGTAATATTAATATGAACTCCCAAGGAGTTACTGTATATTTACAAGTTTTCCAGGAAAACAATAGCTGGACATTTCAGTATTATTATGTGGGGTTTGATACCACAGATGATTCATATACTACATCACAGTTAGAGTTATACGTATCAGCCTATGAATACGTAGATGGTTCGGTTTGCAACAGCTCGAATAGTACTCTATATACTAGTACAGTACGTATTGCTTATACAAGTGCTTCTTTTACAAAATCTAGTGACAATTATTTATTCATCGTATGGTTAATCGAGTTCCAAAATATACCTCCATATCTAGTACTATTTACACCTACATTGCAAAATAATGTAGGTATAATGGCATATACTCAAGTAATTACTCCAGGTTGTAAAGCCGTTAAAATGTTTGTCTTTTTCAACAATGGTAGTTGTAATTTTTCATGTAATGGTAATTGTCCTTCTGCACTTTTAGGTACAGTTATAACGTATGTCCAGAATAACAATGTCGTACTTGAGTTACCGTTTGTAACTCCGTTAGGTGCAGGAGTATCGAATATAGAAGTATTACTCTGTACTTCGGCAAGTTTCAGCAACTTACCTGTCATCTCAGGTTATATTTCTGCTACACTGACGCCTCCCGTAAGTGGTGCAACTTTCTATGTAGCAATTATAACAATAACAGTGACATATACAGGGTCGTGAACCCGGTATGGTAAACCTCAACAAACTCTTTCTTATTGCATATAATGCGTTAACTAATAACGTCCTGTCAGTTAACACTACGGCTACTATTAACGGTATACCTATCAATATGTCACCGTCATATCAAAACGGTGTGCTAACGTTACAGGGTTCAATCACGATACAGTCACAAACTAACTCGTTACTTGTAGAAGTCTATTTCGGTCAACATCTTATAGACTCATTCAGCGTACAAGTCCAGCTGAATCCGGGGACTTACACGATAGTTTATGTCTTAACTATTGATGATTACACCGGTATTATAAATAACGCCGTAGGTTATACTGTAACAGGACAACTCAGCAAGGTGTCCGTTTCTACAAACGCTTCATTATACACTATCGGGCTTACTCAGGACATGTTGACGTTTTACCTCGTGTATCCGTCGTACCCATCTAGTGTATCAATTACCGTGGCTTTCTCGTTGTCTAACAATAGTACTGCGTTAGCGAACTATACCGGTTCACTGCGTTCACTCCCGCAAAACGTCAAAATCTACTACATAACTATACCCGTGACGTTCTACTAAAACTAGATACAGTACTTTTTGTCGTCTATATAATGACATACACCCGGGAGCCAGAACGTGACGCTCCCTATTTTGCGGTGGATGTATAGGTCGACCGGTTCGTAAATGTACAGGTTCGTCTCCAGGTATTCGTCAAGTGTACTCTTGAGCAACTGCCTATAACTCCGCGGTAGGTAGAAGTTGGTAGACCTGTCGAACATTATTATGTGTTCGAACGGCTTAGCCTTCGCGGGTATGGGAAAAACCGCCGGTTTGTCCAACCCGTCCAGCTTCCTTACGTCCTTTGCGAGCACATCGCTGTCCACGAAAATTATGTTGTCGTCTATGGTCTTCACTATTTCTCTTATCATTATCGCTATCCTCACCCTCCTGTTTGTCAGTTCGTGAGGGGGGTCATACTTTATCCCGGTGTCGAGGAAGTGGTACTGTACACCGCTCGGTGCAAAATAGAGCTCACTATCGATATACGACCTGTCGACAAATACGTCTGTGATGCCGTCCGTCTCTATGACCTCCTTTAAATACTTCGCCTTCCCAAGGAACGTCACGACCCTCGTCAACTTTCAGCCACCGTTAGTTTTCTTGCAGATCGGGCTGTCCTTGAGCTCCTCGTTTGTTATACAAATAGCGACGATGAGCTGGTTCATCTTGTTGTTAATATCGTCGAGCTTTTTTGCGATGTCGGTCTTTTCCAACGCTTTCTCGAACTCCTCAGTCATCATAAACTGGAGGATTTTATCGTCTATGACCTTATACAGTTCATCTCTCTGGTACTGTTTGAGGACGACGGTAGTCCTGATATAGAGCAACACCACGGAAATAACGGTAGCCAAGTCTACCGCATACGACACGACGTCCGCCATCATCTCACCTCATATGTGGAACACTCCCGTGTCATCTCGGTGAGCAGTTTGCTGACGGTCTCACTGCTGTAGTCGGCTATCATATGTATAATGCGAGAATACGCTACTTCTACGTCATATTCCGAGACGGGCTCGCAGGGGACTTCGTCGTAGTACGTGTAACGTCTACAGTACTCACTCTGTAACCCCAGCTTCCCCATGACCCTGCAGTAGTTAATACTCCACTTCAATATCCTCCTTAACGCCCTCTCGAGCAATACGCCTGTATCGTAACCGTACCACGACGCCGTCAGCCTCCTGGCGTATATCATAGCCCTCCCCGCCCTCCTGAACAGCCTCCCCGTGGGGTTCTGGTTAGTGAACTCGATGAGCCTCGCATAGTCCACGCCGAGGGAGTAAATCAGGCAGAGGTCTTTCCTGCACGGTCTCGTAGCAACTCACCCCTGTGATTTAACAAATAGTCTAAAAGTGCGTATCGGTACCCCTTTTTCCGTAGCATGACAGATATTGCAGGTGAGTAATAATTTGTAGATCTCGGGTCTGTTTTCATACTTCCTCAATATATCTTGGTAGTTGAAGCAAATAAAGCCTGACTTAATTGTGGTCTCGAAAAAATTAAGGAGTTCTTTCTCCTCGGGGTAGTGTGATTTGATGTATTGATACACGCGGAGGAACTGTAAAATGGAGAAAACGGACGTCATTATGTGAACACGTGGTCTATGGTGTTTAAGGGAGTGTTTAGGTCTTCTATTGTCGTCTGCTCAAGGTTTTTCATCAGCTCGTCGTCTACCTTTATCACCATCGTGGGTAGGAACAATAACGCATGACCCTTGTGGGGCACCATGAACATACCTACCTCGTAGACGTCCTCGGTTATCTTAGTATAGCCGTTTATCAGAGCCGGCGACACGAATATCTCCTCCCTGAAGCCGGGTATGATAACCCTCGCACTCCACACGAAGATCACAGCTTTGTCACCATACAGGTCTCGTTCCTCTCAACAAGGAACCTCACGTCTATGATATCTAGGAGATTTACCTTTGTGCCCTCCTCGGATACGGTGATCACGGCTATTTTATCGTACCACTTAAATACTACGGTGCCCTCACTGACCACGTATATATCGTCCTTAGTAAAGCCAGCCCCTGCTATATAACAGGGTTTACAATCGATCACTAAGTCCCCGGCTTTTACCAGACCTTCCCTCATCATGTGAGCTTCACCTCATTACCCTGCGATGATGCCTCATTATATACCTTGGAGGTCTCGGAGTTCAGGAGGACTCTTATCGGCTCGACGGGTATGAGTAACTTTAGCTCGCTTGTCACGACATACAGGTCTCTGCCCAACCTCACCATCATCAGTTCGGGGTTGTTGATTGTGTATGTTTCGGTGTCCAGGCTACCGCCTTTAACTATACCGCATGAAAGGTAGTAGGTCTCCTCGTTAAAGTTTATGAAGACGCCTCTTAAGTAGCTCATATTACCTCCTCACCCGGGTATTCCGGGAACAGTCTCCTGAACAGTTCTTCCCTCGAAGAATACCTTGTAGTTTTCGCTATGCCCATCCTCACGATTGTTAGGATGTACCTGTGGTTCCTGCAGTCGAACTTTATATATGTAGCTTCCTCGTTGGCATAATGCCTACGTATTTCTAACGTGGGGTGGAAATTCACTCCTTCCGGTATCCTGGCACATAGGTCTTCCAAGTCGTCCAAAATTGCACTCAAATCTTCTGCACTGAGCATATTTATTAATTACCAGTTCTAAGTAATAAATGTTGATGCTATATGATTGTGTGGGGTAAGCTAATCGAATGCCTGATCGACGCCGATGTGAACTACTTGAACGGTGAGCTCTTCAACAGGCAGTTCAGAGTGAGGGGTAAGTTCCTGACGTTCGGAAACGTCAACGTATTCGAGCATACATTCCCTACAGAACTCCCATCGGAAGAGACTACAGAAGAAAAGAAAGAGGAGAAAAAGGAGAAAACCGAAAAAAAGATAGTATTAACGCTGAAAGAAAAGTCAATACAAATATGCGTACCGGTGGACGTTACGTTCATGGCATATTTTCAAGGTATGATAGCGATAATGAGCTTCTATTACAAGGACGAGAACTTATACGCTAATATATCGTTGACAGACCCCGACACTATAAAGGAGTTCATCATAATGAGCACGTATTACAGGAAGTACGGCGTGAGTATACCTAACGTGTTAGATAAAATAATGTACCGCAAGGTGCCTACGTGACGGACAGAATTCCCAGTCGATTGGGAACATGTATGTAAACCTTTTGCGAAAAGTTTAAATATAAATGCCCAGTCAATTGGGAAAACAGTCAGGTGACGAACGTGTTGCATACCTCATATGCCTTTTCTTCCTCGACCAGCTTTTTGTTATACCACTTCGCTACCAATGCCTTCATCGACCTCACCGGCTCGGAGTCATCACTTTTCACCACTATGCCCCCCACGTCCTTCAACTTCTCGACGTCTATTATGTCACCGTAATAACAGTCGAAAAGACCACCGCCTTCAACCACTGCTGTCAGCTCATAGTAGTGGGCGAACCTCCAAAACTCATCGACACCCAAGTCCTTCACCTCTAACACTTTCATCCCCTTATATATACGCGTCTTCATAACCTGCTCGAACTCCTGCTCGCTTAAGACCCCGTCCTCATCGACTATCTTTATCGGTATCACTTTCACCTTAAACACATACTTCTTCAAAAGCCCACCACCTCCTTCAGTTTGCGGTATATCCAGCCGTAGTCTATCACCCTCCTGTCCTTGAGCTTCGGCACGTTGAAGTTCGGGTCGTCCAAAGCCTTCCATAATATCTCATAGAACTCGTCCTCGTCCCATATTTGGAGGAGGAAGTGCTTGTCCAGTATGGAGTGCTTTGTCACTCTGTATTCCACCACAGGTGCGAAGCGGGCTTCGACGAACTCGTTGGTAGCCCTTATGTCCCCCATGACCAACTGCTGACCGTACAGTGCCGACTCTATGGCGGGGAGCCCTATACCTTCGTCGTAGCTACTGAATATCAAAATGCGGTACTTCAGCATCTGCTTGAGGTGGTCGTAATACTTCATAGAGCCCGCGGGCTTAACCTTGATGTTAATGTTCTTGAACCCCAGGAAATAGTGTATGATGTTGCCCGGTATGCTAGCCATCATTGTGATTTTGCGGTCTAGCTCGCCGTCGAGCTTATGGAGGATGTTGCTCAACGCTTCGTGACCCTTCCTCTCCGGCTGTGTGAGGTTCACGTACAGCTCGTATTTGCGTGGCAGACCCTTTAACTCGGGGTAATACGCCATGGGTTTGGGTATCACCTCGGTCACGTTCTTAATGTCGCACACCTCTAATATCTCCTTGTTGTACTCGGACGAGGGTATGTACACCCAGTCCTTATCTAGACCGGTGCAGTCGATGAGGGGCGTGTCTATCATTACGTACACCTCATGACCTCGTAATTTCTGCATGGGCATCACGTGGGGGTCTCCGTATGCTATCACTTTCTTCGTGAAGGAGAAGGCGTAATCCAGGCGTTGGAACAGGAAGTCGTCCGGGTACTTTTTGACGAAAAAAGTCAGGTGGTCTAACCAAGGGGGGTGTCCGACGGTGACTACGGATATCATTTCCTCATGTGCCTCCTAATGACTTCTAATATGCTGTAGGGTAATAAATGCCTCGCCACGACTCCCTGGAACACCGCTTCCGCGTCCCTACCGTACAACCCGTAGAGGAAGCCCATGACGAAAATGTACAACTGGTTCCACATCATCAGCACGACCCTCTCGTCGATCTTCTCCTTAAGTTTATCGAGGATCTTAAGTTTGTCGTTCATGAAGTCCACCAGCGACTTCATCACGTTCTGTATCGCGTCCATGGGGATGCTCCTGTAGTACTCCCTCTCCCTCTTCACGTTGAAATAGTGCGTAAGTGCTACTATGAAAAGCGTGTCTATCCTCGAATTACTATAGATGTAGACCAACCCGTATTCAAAGTTTTTTTGAGTGCCCGTCTCTGCGATGTCGACATCGTCCATCAAGTTGATCACCCATATCCCCGTAGCCACGGCATAAAGCATTGGGTCTGTGAAGTACTTCAACCGCATGTTCAGCCAATATGCGTTCATAGCTACGTAGTCAAACTGTGACAGTCTTGATGAAGGGAACGACACCTCCTCCTCCATGTTTTATCACAGTTTATAATAAATAAAAAGGTAAATATATGTTTGACCTAAAGTGGCGAAGAAGAGGAGGTCTGTACACGACCCTACACTCTCCGTAATACACTACCAGGAACAGCTCGAGAAAATGGCTAAGGCATACGAACAGTCCGCCCCCAGGAGGAACCAGAGAGCTACGACCGGGTTTACCAATTTAAAGTTCGTCCAGCAAGCCGTAAAGGACTACCTCAACGAAGTAAGCGAAGCCATGAAGCTACCCGTCATAGCACAACTAGCCGTAGAATTTCTAGGTGTAGCCATGGCGTATTTGAAAGGTTCAAACGAAGGCTACAACTCGTATGCACTCGCGGGGAGGGTAGCACAGATAGCCACACTAAGGGCTACACATATAATACACACCACAACGTTAACCTGTGCCCAAGTGGGTGAGATCATTAACGGCATGTTGAAGAAGATCAGCGGAGCCACTACAGACCCATTTACGTTCACCGAGGAAGACGGCGTGTGTAAAGCCACCGTAGCGAACCCGCTACCGAAAATGTCCGTGGCGTCAGTAAGCACAGGGTACACCGTGTCGCTAAGCGATATACTTAAAGCCAAGACACCAGAAGAAGTATTAATGGGTAAGTAAAAGGGGTGAGAGGGGGTGCCCCACAGGAGGACAGGTTGGACTTCACAGGAAATGGCTCAGAACTACGTAGATAAAGCAGAAACAATGAACATGGCGTATGCAACAGCTACCAAATCAATGGCGGTGCAGGTGCAGAACTTAGCCACAATGCTGTCAACGGTGTCCGACGTCTTCACTGCATGGGCTAACGAGAAGGGCATTATAGGAAATATGAGGGTGCTATATAGGAATTTCCTCTTAGAAGTGTTAAGGGCAATCGATGAAGCACAAGGAGGACAAGCGTTAGAGATATTGATAAAAGCGTTAAAAGCAAAATATGAGACCGCTATGGCGAAGCCCGACTACCTCGACGAACTTGTGGACTTAGCCAAGAACTTGAAGAGAGTAACATCCAACTACATATTACCCTACAAACTCGCGACAAAGACTCCCGGGACAGCTTAAGAAAAAATTTTTTTTAAAATATATTCCTTCACCGGTACTTTTTCTGCGTCCGCTTTTGCTTTTATTAGGTCGAAAGTACCGCGGTCTATAACTATCGTCGCGAGCCTCGTGTTGAGTGCTACCCCGTCCTCCACTACCTTTGTCCCCAGGATTACGTCCCTCGCAAAGGCAGAGATGCTGTTGTAGCCGAAACGCGTCGCCATCTCCTGCATTACCATCTTGTGGTAGGGGGAGAGGTGGATGTTGACGAATACGTCATTCTTCACTCTCCATGACCTCCTTCAACTTCTCCTTCAACTTAGCCCTGTCCTCGTCCGTCAATGACATAGCCTTACTCTTCAACATGGTCTCCATTACGTCCATGAACATATCGGCTAACCTGTCGAGCGGTTTCTTGTTCCTCTTCGCCGTCTCAAGTGCCTCCTTGACCTTCGGTGAGTTCATGGCAAAAGCGTTGAACAAATTGTTGAACTTCGTCTGTATGCTCTGGTACTCCTGAATTGTATCCAACGCTAAAGCGAGCCTTTTGTCGATCGGTATTACCTTGAACAACCTCTTTAACTCGTACTCGCTCATGTTCAACAGCCTTTGGACGAGCTCATCCGTCTGCTTTTGTGACGAAGCGGTCATCTGTGCTAGACGTCTGAGGTTTTCCTCGTAGGACGCAGTACCGCCACCAGGTAGTCTCCCACTGTTTGTAGCTCCATTTGCATTTCCAGTCCCTCCAAGTCCGGCATTTTGGTCGACGCCATTTGTATATATGCGTTGATCTGGTTTTTCGTCTCCACCAACTGGTCTATTATTTGATTCAAGTACCGTCTGTAGAACTCTGTCAAGATCACGACCATGGTCAGCTTCCCGTCCTTGAGCTGGTAGTCTATTGGGTACTGAGACTTCAACTG
>Ga0080003_1000632_pt1 | contig 22232 bp, 17 predicted proteins | sample JossMetagenome_FD_69206 | JGI IMG/M metagenome (GOLD analysis project Ga0080003, IMG submission 69206) | Hot spring microbial communities from Joseph's Coat, Yellowstone National Park, USA - JC2_E (SPADES assembly) (version 2) | ecosystem: Environmental > Aquatic > Thermal springs > Hot (42-90C)...
AGGTGAGGCGTAGAAAACGCAGTGAATAGTGAGAAGTAAGCGGTAAATGGCAAATACTTATTTGCTATCACGAAAGGCGAATGCCGGAGCCAGATTTCATATTTAAAGTTGATCAAGTATATATGCAAGAGGAGGATTTTATGAAAGTCCTGTTTCATGTTGATGAATACGTTATGTGGGCTCTCACGATCAAAAATTTGAACAATTTCATCAAAGACATCGATGAAGAGTTTGCAATAATGGTCGTTGCAAACGGAGATGCCGTGGCCGGTTATCTCGATGTGAAACTTTCAAATCAGATGAAAGTGCTTTCGGAAAATTCTGTAACTTTTATCTCTTGTCTCAATTCTATGAAACAAGAAAAGATCGAAGAAAAAGCGCTTCCAGTCTTCGTTAAAACTGTTCCATCTGGAGTTGTCGAGATCGCAAAACTTGAAGAGGAAGGTTATCATTACATAAAGCCTTAAGGAGGTCAAGATGGGTGTTCTCGATATCGCGTACGGAGCTGTAATTGGTCTTTCGCTGGGTTTGACAGGGGCTGGTGGTTCGATAATAACCATCCCTATATTGATATACCTGCTTGGTATGAATGCTCACGTTGCGACCGGTACGAGTCTTGTCATCGTTGGCGTTGGTGCACTTGCCGGAGCCATTCAATACACGATGGGCAAGACGAAATATTTGCACTGGAGAATTGGTTTTCTTTTCGCGGTAGCAGGCATAGTCGGAGCTTTTTTAGGTTCTTATTTCAACGCTTTACTACCATCAAATCTCATACTGTATCTGTTTGCGGCTCTGATGATCGTAATAGGTATCATGATGTTGAGAGAAAAGAATTATGCAAAGGATACTGGAATTCCGAGTCTGAAAAATGTTAAAGGCTTATCTGAATGGTCAAAATTCGTCGGAGCAGGATTATTCATCGGTTTTATGACGGGTTTCTTCGGAGTTGGTGGTGGATTTCTAATAGTTCCCGTTCTCGTCTTAGTACTTGATTTTCCAATGAAGCATGCAATAGCAACAAGTCTTATGGTAATCGCTCTGAACTGTTTGTGGGGAATTCTTTCGAGGCTTGGCGGTGTTGGAACGATAGCATGGGCAGCGGCATTATGGCTTGTGATCGGTGCAATAGTTGGAATAATAATTGGAGTTTTGGTTGCCAAGAAGATAAAGCCAGGATCTCTTACGAAGATATTCGCTTATTTCGTTATCGTACTCGCAATTTACATGTTTTTCAGAACTATGGGAATTATCGCTTGAATGGAGGAATTTGAATGGAAAATGTTGATGTGTTAACGGTAGGTGCCGGTGGAGGAGCGTACCCGGCAGGATTCAGGCTTGCAAGAGGTGGAATGGATGTTGTCATGATCGACGATAAAGGTGTTATGAGCGGTAATTGTCTTGCAGAAGGATGTGTGCCTTCAAAGGCGATAAGAGAATCGGTAAATCTTTACAGGACATCCAAAAAACTCAATTTCTGGGGACTGAACGGGAAGATTGATTTTGATTACGGCCATATCGTCGAGCACAAAGATAACGTTCAAAAATTCAGGTATGCCCAGCATGCGGAGGAATTAAAGGAAGCGTTGCCACATCTTCAACTCGTGAAAGGTGTTGCGAAGTTTATCGACGATCATACGATTGAAGTAAGAACTGTGGATGGTGTAGAAAGATACAGGGCAAAACGCGCGATCATAATTGCAAGCGGATCTGATACTTCAATACTTCCAATAAATGGAGCCGATCTTTGCATAACATCCCATGATATCTTTTCAATGAATCCAAAATTGCAAACACTCCCCAAATCTATGACCATAATAGGCGGTGGATACATAGCACTTGAAACCGCAACATTTTTCAACGAACTTGGAACGAAGGTTAGGCTTTATAAAAGATCTGACAGGATACTTGCAGATGAAGTTGATTACAGGTTCTCTGAATCTTTAAGAAAGTTGCTCGATCCGAACATAGAAATCGTTACCGGTGCAAGAGTCATGGAAGTCGAAAGGGTTCAGGACGGATACAGGATGCGTTACATAAAAGATGACAAAGAAGAAAGTGTTGTATCTGATCTCGTCATGATGGCCGTTGGAAGAAGGTCTGTAATTCCAGAAGGTGCAGAAAAAATAGGAATAAAGACAGAACACGGAAGGATAATTGTAAACACCGCGATGCAGACAAACATTCCACATATCTATGCTCCTGGAGACGTCAACGGTCTTTCGATGCTATTCCACTCGGCCGTAAGACAGTCTTTAGTTGCGGCAAACAACATAATGGCTGGGAATACTCCCGCCGATTACATGAATTTTTTAACCGTACCGACTACTGTTTTCACCTTTCCAGAGGGTGCTTACGTTGGAATCCTGCCGGACGAGGCGAAGAAGAGAGGTATAGAACTCGTTGAGACCTATTCTCCTTTCAAAATCGACGCTCGCGCCCAGATCTTCGGTGAAATGGATGGTGAGATAAGGGAATTTTTCGATGCAGACACGATGAAGATAGTCGGTGCATGGGTGATAGGAATTGATGCAGGACTTTTGATAGGAGAACTGGCAAGACTTGTTGAAGGAGGATTCACCGTAAAGGAAGTGGCAGAATTTGCAGATCAGCATCCCACAACTGCGGAAGGAATCGTCAAAGCTGCAAGAAAATTGCTTTAATCCTGTTTTGCTTTTCATACTTTTTGTGGAGGTGATTGTGTATGGCAGAAAATGGTAATGAAAGGCCGGTTCCTTTGAAGGTGAGAGAAGGTAAAGTGGGTATGATGCCCTGGATGATAGCGCTTATACTACTCTTTTCATCTCTTTTGTTGTTCATCGGTGGAATATTTTACCATCACGCAAATGTATGGGTTGGACTATTCCCGGGAATAATTCTTGGAATGATGCTCGAGATGTGGAACTTTGCCGATCCGGATGTCATAATAAAGGCCGTTGCATGGAGAGATAGATTGCTTTTAATATGCTTTGGATTGGTCGTTGGAATAGCTATCTTCTTACTTTACTTCGTTAACATGCTTGGGGTTCATCTCAACTGGGGATTTAAAGATCTTTACTTCTGGGGAATAATAATTGGAGGAATATTCTTCGGTATTGGAACAGCCATTGCAGGCTACTTCCCCGGAACCATCTGGATATCTCTCGGTCAAGGAAGACGCGAAGGATGGTGGGCTTTAGGTGGAGGTCTGCTTGGAGCTTTGCTCTGGTCGTTGATATATGGGCCTTTAAGCGGTGCGCTTGTCAAGGCGGCAAATTATGGTCCAGTTTCAATCGCGCTGGCATTAGCAAATGGTAATGCCATTGGAGCATGGTTTGTTGGCATACTTTTTGCCGCTGCTTTCATAGGAATGTGGTTTTTCATTCCACGATTTCCACAGGGCACAAAGGGGTGTGGATGGCATTTCCTTGGGAAAACAGATCCAAATGAACAGTTGCATTCACCATGGACGACAGAATACGAACAAAGATATCCTAAGATGAGAAAATGGGTCATGCCCGTTGCAGAGGCATCAACCGTTGAGGCATCGAGAATAGTTTTCATACTCGCCCTCGCGTTTGCTATAACTACCTCGGCCGTCATAATGCTGAGGCAGATCTTTGGAGAATCTACAACTTTCTCATGGCTTGGTGGTCTCTTCATATATGCATTCTGGCCAAAGGCAATTCCGAACCTTCCTTATTTGGCGAATCTTTTGCCCATTAATAATGGCACTCTGGATGTACTCGGCAAGATAGGGTGGGAGCCTATCTCAGATATTGGGACTTTCCTTGGAGGTTTGATTTCGTCCGTGCTTCTGACGAGAAGATGGATGGGATACAAAAAAGATATTCCACCTGTTTGGAAGAAAAGATTCGGATCAAGTCAGTCTAAAAGAAATTGGGCCGCATTCGGTGGTGCATTCATGGTTTTGTTCGGTGCGAGGATGGCCGGTGGATGTGCGAGCGGACATATACTTTCTGGATCATCCCAACTTGCGGCAAGTGGTTTACTCTTTGGAGCAGTTGTGTTGCTCACAGCATACATAACGGCACACGCGTTGTACGGAAAGGCACTTGATTGAATTTCATGGAGGCGATAAAAACGAGTGTAGTTGAATTTATGCCCGGTGCAACCATCACGATAGACGATGATAAGTGCATAGGGTGTAGAAAATGTGTGGAAGTATGTCCTCAAGACGTTTACGAACTTGTTAGAAGACCTGGAGAAACGGATCCAAACAAAGAATTCAAATCAGTAGCGATTGCACCTGAGAAATGCATACTCTGTCTTTCATGTCTTGAGATATGTGCAAAAGATGCGATATACATTGACGGACAGCAATAGAGGTGATTGAAATGGCAGGACCACTTTTAAAAGAGCAGCTCATCAAGCCAAGGTATGACTGGCAGAGATTGACGAATCAGATCGTCGAAAAATTAGAACTCAAATATGAGCCTGTGGGGGTTTACATAATTCCAACGGAAAACTCTGAAAGATACGAAAAATTCTTTGAAGAACTTCCAAAACCGGCAGGACGTCTTACGTACTGTCAGGCCGTTGATACTGTGCGCGGCTCTACGAACTATTCGAAATTGAAAGAAAGGCCGGATATTCTGCTTTTGAAGGGAAAGGACTTTCTTTGCTCTGCGGGAGCAGCCAATTTGGGATTTTACGATCTTCCCGAACCGATAAAAAACGGTGAAAGAGACTTTTTGTTAAGGAGATTCCCATCTTTAGAAGCATCAAGAGTAACTCGTGAGATGATCCCACACTTTGATCCCGGATCGACTGCGGATGTTATCGTTTTTAAACTTTCTAAGGCTCCAGTTGATCCGCACGTTGTGCTTGTGTTCGGAAATCCGGCTCAGATCCTTTCGCTTGAAGGCCCTTATGTTATGAAAACGGGTGGAAGGTTGCAGGTGGACGTTTTAGGCACATGCGGTGTATGCGCTGAGATGACCGTCTCACCACTGCTTAACAGAAAGATGAATCTTTCGACGCTTTGTGGTGGTGCGAGATCCCATGCGTTCAAAGATCCAACGGAAATGGGACTTGGTATACCCGGTAGCGAATTTCCCGATCTCGTTGAAAATTTGCTTGAAAGGCAGAATATTCCAAAAAGACAGGATTTACCTAAAGCGCTCCAATAATTGTGAAGCCCAAAGAAAACACGATAGCAAAAATAGATCTGATCTTTTGTCAAATCAAGATTGAACTTCTTACTCGAACTTTTAAGTTCACCTAAAAAGGATGAAATTGATTCAGCCGTGCGCGAATTGAAAAAATTTTTGTGAGGTAAAGTCATGTCCGAATGTGAATCAATGAATGAATTGAGTGAAATTGAACTTAAAGTTTTGAAGTACCATAAGTTGATGGGAGCGGATTATTCCAAACTCATATCTCACAGATTTGGGATCAAATTGTGCGAGGCAACGGAAATTCATAAAAAACTTTTCGATCTTGGTCTTCTCGAAAAGGTAAGTGGTAGTATCATAGACTATCACACGAATATCAAAAGATTGAAGACTATAAAACACAGAAACCATACTTATTACGTTTTAAGCAGGAAAGGTGAACTTTGCTTGAGAGAATACGAAAGAGAATTCGGAGAAATACAATTAAACTTGAAATATCCTTACAAAAGATAGTTAATATTATACTTGATCAACTTTAAATATGAAATATCGTTGGCTCCGGCATTCGCCTTTCGTGACAGCAAATAAGTATTTGTCATTTACCGCTTACTTCTCCACTATTCACTGTTTTTTATACGCGCCACCTGCCATGAGCCATGTGCTACGTGCTGTTCATTCATTTCACTTTTAAAAGAGATTTAGTATATTGATCAAGTATACATCTTGGCGGTCTACTTTGCGCTAAGAAATGATGAAAGGAGGAGTTAATATGAGCGAGAAAAGTTCGAATGAAGAGAAAGTGTATCGCTATACTCCGTCAAAAGAGCCAGAAACGCTATCCGTAAATCCGATGTTTGCAAGAAAGGAGGAGGAATCAGTTCCAAAGTACAAATTGCCAGAACATTCAATGCTTCCGGAAACGGCTTACCAGATAGTTCATGATGAAATAGGACTTGATGGTAATGCACGTCTAAACCTTGCAACCTTCGTTACAACATGGATGGAGCCAGAGGCAACCCGTCTTTACATGGAAACCGTTGACAAAAACATGATAGACAAAGATGAATATCCGCAAACGGCCGCCATTGAACAGCGCTGCGTGAACATTCTTGCCGATCTTTGGCATTCTTCGGATGCCCGCAACACCATTGGCGCTTCCACAACTGGATCATCTGAAGCGTGTATGTTAGGGGGACTTGCGCTGAAAAGAAGATGGCAGATAGCAAGACGGGCGCAAAAGAAGTCAACCGATAAACCTAACATAGTGTTCAGTTCCGCCGTGCAAGTTGTCTGGGAAAAGTTTGCAAATTATTGGGACGTAGAACCACGATATGTGGATATAACTCCGCAGAAACCTTATTTGAGCCCCGAAGGAGTTTTAAAGGTCGTGGATGAAAATACGATAGGAGTTGTTCCAATTCTCGGTAACACTTACACAGGCTTGAACGATCCGGTGGCAGACATATCGAAGGCTTTGGATGATTTGCAGAAAAAAACAGGATTGAATATACCGATCCATGTCGATGCGGCATCGGGGGGATTCATAGCACCATTTATCAATCCGGATTTGATATGGGATTTTAAACTTCCAAGAGTCTATTCGATTAACGCTTCAGGTCATAAATATGGGCTTGTTTACCCGGGACTTGGATGGGTTGTATGGAGAGACAAAACTGTTCTACCGGAAGATCTCATCTTCAAAGTTTCATACCTCGGCGGCGACATGCCAACCTTCACACTCAATTTTTCCCGTCCTGGTGCTCAGGTACTTTTGCAGTATTACAATTTTTTGCGTTTGGGTCGTGAAGGATATTACAAAGTTCAGAAAGAAAGTCAGAATGTTGCCCATTTCATCTCAAAAGAAATAAAAGATATGGGCATGTTCGATCTGTTCACAGATGGAACGGACATTCCCGTTTTGGCATGGAAACTCAAGGATGGATACACGAAAAAATGGAATTTATATAATCTGTCTGATAAGGTCAGAGAACGCGGATGGCAGATTCCGGCCTATCCTCTGCCAGCATCAATGCAGGATACTATCATCATGAGAATAGTTGTTCGTAACGGGATGTCGATGGATCTGGCAAACTTACTTGTAGAAGATATCAAACGGTCTGTGGAATATCTGGACAATTTAAAAGGGTCGATGCCATCTGAAGCACCCCACCACATAAGATTCCATCATTGAAAGGAGAAAGAAATGGATAAATGGGTTTTACAGATCATAAATGTCGAAAATTGGGAACACGTGTTTACCATGATCGAAAATAGCATAGGCAAAAGGGATATAAAGGTCGTGGCCTTAGGCCCTGCAGTTGTGCCTCTGTTTGCACAGGGAAATTTAAGATCGGCAGTAGAAGACTTAATAAGTAAGGGTTTGAAATTGGAGATCTGTTCTGTTAGCATAAAAAAAGCAGGTTTAACCTCGGCAACACCGCCTAAAGGGGCCACGCTAAAACCTGGTCTGGTAGCGATATCCGATGATGTAAAAGAGGGATATCTGTACTTTGCCATAGGTTAGAAAAAGAAGGAGGAAATCATGGCTGACAAAAGCAGTGATGTAAAACCAACCGAAAATGTGAAGGGTGGAACTCATTACATAAATTGGTGGACGATGTCCATAATGATAGTTGTTGCTGTGGCAAGTTTAAGAAGTGATCCCGCCGATGCTTTTTACGGATTGGGATCCATCTTTTATTACGTTATCCCGGCACTTGTTTTCTTAATACCAACTGCCCTTGTGGCTGCAGAACTGGCTTCAGGATGGAAGGGTGGAATATACATCTGGGTTCGTGAGGGATTGGGAAACAGATGGGGTTTTACAGCGATATGGCTTCAGTGGATTCAAAATGTCGTATGGTACCCATCTCAACTGGCATTTGTGGCTGCAGCTTTGGCCTATGTTTTCATGTCTCCAAATCTTGCAAATTCAGGATATTACACGGCCATAGTGATCCTTGTCGCTTATTGGGTATCAACCTTGATCGCACTACGTGGAAATAACCTCTTTGCACATGTCGGTGCATGGGGTGGAATAATAGGCACCTTCATACCTGGTATAGTGCTTATCATACTTGGGGGATTGTGGTTAGGAACGCACCAACCAAGTCAGGTACCGCTTGCATGGTCAAATGTCATCCCTCCATTTACAGGATTGGCATCTGTGGTATTGATCGTCAGTAATTTTCTTGCTTACGCTGGCATGGAAGTCAACGCCGTTCACGTGGATCAACTTAAAAATCCAACCAAGGATTACACAAAAGCACTTTTGGTCGCTTTTGGAATAATTCTTGCGGTCTTCATACCTCCGACTCTTGCCGTAGCGATAGCAGTGCCTCCTGCAAAACTTGGTCTCACAAGCGGAATAACGGCAGCATTCGAGGTTTTCTTCACACACTGGGGAATTAACTGGATGACTCCAATTTTATCTTTGATGGTCGTTTTAGGGGCACTTGCATCTGTTGTAGTATGGATAGCAGGGCCAAGCAAAGGTTTGCTTATTGCCGGCAGAACAGGTTTATTGCCTCCATTTCTTCAAAAACGTAACAAAGCAGGCATTCAAGAAGGTATTTTAATCCCACAGGGGATCATAGTAACTGTTTTAGCAGCACTCTTTGTTTTCATTCCAAACGTCAGCGTTGCATTTTTCCTACTTATTGCTGCGGCAGCACAATTATATTTGCTCATGTACATTTTGATGTTCATCTCGGCCATGACCTTACGTGTCAAAAAGCCTGATGTTAAAAGGGCATACCGTGTACCGGCAATGAATTTCATAGCCATCGTTGGACTTGTCGCCTCTGCACTTGCATTTTCGCTTGGATTCATTCCTCCAAGTGAGTTAACCGGTGTTCCAACGGTTGCTTATCCATTGATCGTCATTGCGATAACTCTTGGACTCACAATTATACCTTTCGTCATCTACGCATTACGTAAGCCAGCATGGCGTACGATAAGTGATGAGGAGTTTGCCAATGCTATCGGGGCTCATACAACGCCTCCTTCCAAACATGCGCCAACACCAAAAAATACTAAAAAATAAATGATATTTTGAATTTAGAGATCGCCGGTTCTAAAACCGGCGATTTTTGGTATCATAAAGATATACTGAATTTTTTTAAAAGTGAAACACATTATAAGCATATGGCAAACAGAGAATTGAAAATTAAATGCGTAAAGCGTGCTGCATGCCAAACTACTTGAGTCAGAGACTGCGTATTTAAAGTTGAACGAGCATATATAAAATATAGGAATGTGAGAGTTGTGCCTTATGGAAGAAGATAGAAGTTTGATCAGAAAAAGGGTCATTGGTCTCATCATCGGCCTTGGATCGTTAGGGCTCGTGATTTTATTTGGGACACTTGGGTATATGTACATAGAAAAATGGGATTTCCTGACCTCCATTTTTTGGTCTGTGATAACGCTTTCAACCGTTGGATATGGCATTCCAAAGAATAACAACATGACAGTTTCTGATTACGTATTCATAATATTGCTCATCGTAGTTGGTATTTCAATCTTTTTATACACGCTGGGGAATATAGCTGCTTTTCTTTTCGATGGAGAACTTCGTAAATATTCAAGGCTAAGAAAGAAGATGAAAAAAATGGAAAATTTAAAGGATCACTGCATAATAGCGGGTGGAAGAAGGGGAATAGGCAAATACGTCGCCATTCAACTTGCGATGAATAAGTATCCATTCGTGTTCGTTGCGAGAGACAAAGATTACGTTGAAGATGCAAGGGGAAGCCTTCTCAAATATATCGATGAAAAGGATTTTTACTACATCGTTGGCGATATCACAACCGATGAATCTATACTTATGAAAGCGGGCATAAAAAGTGCAAAATCGATAGTCATAGCTCTTACAGATGATTCGTTGAACGTCCATGTTTCTTTGATAGCAAGAAGTATGAACAAATCGATAAACATAATAAGTGAGGCACTCGAAGAGCCTGTCATAAAGAGACTCAATTATGCCGGTGCGAACAGCGTTATTTCTCCTGTTGAAATAGCTGCATCGAGAATGTCGTCCCTTGTTTTTGATCCATCACTCAGATCATTTACGGATATTGTACACAAAAATGAAAATGTGGAATTAAAAAGTGCAGAGATCCCCGTTAATTTGAACAGCAAAATGGCAGGTAAAACACTTCAGGAAGCTAAAATTTCTGAGGAAACTGGACTCATCGTGATCGCCATAAGAAAGGAAGACAAAGTTATTTTTAATCCTCCTCTTTCCACTGAAATTGAATCAGGGATGACACTTATAGTCATAGGAAGTGATGATTCACAATTCGCAAATTTGAGAAAAGTTTAGATATTCTAATGATTTGAATGATCTTTTGCCCATTGTTTTAAGAATTCAAGCAATTCATTTTCTCTGTCAGAGAGTAATTTACCTTTTTTCTTCGAGAGATAAAACTCTCTTTTGAAATTCATCCCCGTGATCTTCACCAAAGAAAGCATTCCCAACTTTTCTTCATTTTCAACTGCTATTTCGCTTAAAATTGAAAAACCGAGCCCATTCATGATAGCCCTTTTTATCGCTTCGTTACTTGAAAATGATAGGTGTATTTTAGGAGAAAAATCATATTTTGAAAACTCCTCTTCGATTACCTTACGGGTGCCAGAACCTATTTCTCTAAAAATGAAAGGTATATCCTTCATCTCTTCGATAGATACATGTTTTTTTCTGGCAATCTCACTTTCGGGATGGCAGATCAATTTCATTTCATCGGTGCAGAAAATCTCTGTGTCTATAAGATTATGATAAAATGGTGTTTCGATGAGACCAAAAGCGACTCTTTCATCCAAAATCTTCTCTATGGTTTCGGAAGTGTTTTGAATTTCTACGCAAAAATTTGAATGACCCTTAGTTTTAACAAATTCGGCTATGATTTTGGGAAGAAGATAATCCCCTATTATTTTGCTCGAGCCTATTTTTATAGGTTCCTGCGATAGATCGTCTATGTTCGAGAGTGAATACATGGTTTCGTCAAAAATTTTAACCAACGGTATGAATGTTTTATAAACCTTGAATCCTCTTTCCGTAAGCGTAAGGCCTTCACTTTTTGATCTCTCAAAAAGTTTGAAGTCAAGTTTTTCTTCCATATTTTTTATGTACTGGGAGATCGCCGGCTGACTTATGAAAAGATTCTTGGATGCACCTGTTATGCTTCCAGCGTTGACAACTTCTAAAAAGATCTTTATCTCATCGATCGTAAGATTTATTTTCAAGAGATCTTCACGTCCTTCACGTATACCCCATTCAAAACCATTTTACCATGGGTATGCTCTCTTGAAGCAGCCAACAGCGATCAAAACAGGCATGCTGTCATTGACAACAGCATGCTTTCGTCAAATAAAAATTTTAACTTGTTACTTTGCTAACCTCTTCAACAGCGATTTCAAGATCTTCAGTTTTATGACCTGCTTTGATGGCGAAAAAGTATACAACAAGGTACACGCCTATCATCAAAAGAGTGTCCCAAGGAAATGGAATCACAGAATTTATTCCAAATGCTCCAAAGTAAGATACGAGTTCTGTTACAAAAATCATTCCAAAAAGCCAGTAGGAACTTGTGAACAATTTTTTGTATTCATTTGAGACTTTAGCCGTTGTAAGTACTGTGAATGAAATCCAGATTGCGGCCATTGCGATCAATCCACCAAGGAAGATCCATGTTTTGGTGGGCATACTTTCTTTAGAACCTGGGAAAAGCACAAAAATGTAATTCATGATTAAAACTGTGCCTGTCAGAATGAATTCAACTATTGCAACTGTATAAGAAAAAGTTTTTGATAGATTTAATTTTTGAGGTGCATACATGAGATAAAATACCGGGATTCCGAGCAATACAGTGGAAAAAACCATGACTAAAGTTGAAATGCCAGACCAGTACATTATCAAAGCTCCTGCAACAAATCCAATAGGAGCTATAACTGATGCAAAAGGAAGACGGAATGGTCTATGAAGATCTGGAGCATATTTTCTAAAAGTCATGAGCATTATGGGCCCCATAAGATATGTTAAAACCATCGAGCTTGATATGAACCCTATGAAAAGATACCATGACGGGAATGGAAGAAAAAAGATCATTCCGAGTATAGTGGATATTATGAGTGCTATGTATGGAATCTTTGTTTTTTTGTTTATTTTTAATAATCCTGTCGGATAATATCCATCTGCGGCTATACCGTAAAGTGTACGCGCACCGCTTCCAACGTATATCCACCCTGTTCCAGCCGGGGAAATGAAAGCACTGATCAGTAAAAAATACGCGAATGCACCAAAAAGAGCTATTCCGCTGTTTTGAAGTTCAATGAAATATGGTGCCGAACCAAGAGAACTGGATGTGAGTGTTGACCAGTTTATCCCTGCAGGCCATTTAAGGGCACCGACAAATGCAAGCTCTAACATTGAGTATAAAACTATTGACACGATGATGGAAAATATCGTAGCTATTGGTACATCTCTTTGTGGATTTCTTGCTTCTCCGCCAAAGTTGAGAGCCTGTCTGAATCCAAGGAACGAAAATACAACACCTGCGGTTGGAATAGCGTAAAATATACTACCTATTCCCATCGGTACAAAGCCACCATGAGACACAAAATTCGTTCTGTTGAGTACAAACAGCAAGAAGACAAAAGCGAATACAGGAATTATGAATTTAATCCATGTCATAATTGTGTTGAACTTTGCAAGAAATCTTATGCCAAACCAGTTTATCACAAAGAAGGCCACCAGCAAAAGCACTCCATAAAAAATACCAAGCGGGGTTAACACAGAAACACCTGATACGGTATGGAATAGACCGTTCACGTATGTTGAAGCGTAGGATAGGATGGCTTCCGATTCAACTGCGGGAACAGTTAAAGCACCGAGAAGATATGCCCATCCCATTATGTATCCTACATAACCTCCATAAGCATAGTGAGGGTATCTCACGATACTTCCACTTTTAGGAAGTGCGCTTGTAATTTCGGCGAATGCCAAAGCTATGAATAGAACGATACCTCCACCTATGATCCACGAAAAAATCGAAGCAGGCCCAGCAACGCCTGCGGCTGCAATCCCTCCCAACAACCATCCAGATCCAATTATTCCCCCAAGTGATAGGAAAAAAAGGTCCTGAAGGGTAAGAGATTTTCTCAGTTGTTTGTCAGATTCATGGGCGATAACCTCTGTTGATCTTTTCTCACTCTCTTTTTGTACCAATGAAATCACCTCCAAATTATGAATAATATTGCGCTAATTATAGTATCTTATTTGAAACAAACGGTTACAGAAACATTTTCTTTTAATGTAACTCATGATGTGCGTCAAGATTACAATAAATATTACAAATAGATTTATAGGGTGTCCAACGTTTTAGAGTCATATTGTTACAGTCTCCAGTTTTCTGTTCTTTGGCAATCCGACAGAGATATTTGCAAAAGCCACAAGATTATGTACTAACAATTTTAGTCCTACTGCCTGTTTATAGTGCCTATGTGGAACGTAATACACATCTTCAAGGGAGAAAAAGTATGTAGATTTCAGATTCGCATTCACTCTTTCTATCTCCCAACGGTCTTTGTAAAGCAGCGCATATTTGATACGTAAATTCTTCATTATCCAACGATTAAGATCATCTTTTTTTGAAGGTTTACTACTTCCCCTTCTTGGATTTATATCTATAATTGGAATTGCGCTTGTTTTTTCAAAGATAGTGTTGTAGATCTCTTCAGAATCATAGGCACTGTCAAGAAGAATATACGTACTCTGAGATATAGAATCAAGTAGGTCTTTGAAATGCATTGAATCATGTTCTTTGGCTGTGGCAAAGGAATATTTCAGGATCAAGGATGTTTCGGTATCGCATGAGAAATGAGCCTTGTATCCATATTCCCATTGATGCTTTGTTGTCTTTGTCCAAGAAGCATGTTTGTCCGTATATTTATGTTGCTTTCTTTGAAGTTGTGCTCTATGATCTTTGCAAGGCTTAACCATAGTTGAATCGATAGCAACATCTTTTGCCTTATGACCGGTATTGAGTTCATACAAGAGGATGACTTTCTGAATTAAAGCATTGAAATCCATCTGAGATGTTCTATAACTGAGAGTCTCGATAGATGGTACCTCATCTGAGATTTTACAGAACTTTCGGTATGATTCATTTGAATGTAGTTCTTTGACAATGCCTCTCAAAGACAATCCTTTGATTTCTTTTAAGACCATAATTGTGAGTATCTGTTGATCTGAGAACTTGAATCTTTTGTCTTTGAGAGAGTCAGAAGAGATAAGGTCGATTATGTCAGAAATGAGGTAGATGTTAATCGTATCCAAAGCAACCTCAACTTGTGATACCATATTGTTGGTGCCTCCTTTCTTTGTTTGTTTTTTGACTAACCTTATGATAGCGCATAAGGTAAAAGAAGGAGACACCTTGTTTGTAACATGGAAAACCAAAAGCCGAGGTTAACATCTTTTTCACTTTTCAATGACCATCTAAAAATCTCAAATCAAAATTGTTGGACACCTTATAATGTCTAAAGTATTGAATTAGTATACGTTCCATTATGAGTAAAATTTTGATATTTCAGTAGTATTATAAAAGGCAAGGAGGAAGTTTTGCATGACTGAAATCATAACCAGCCAAGATGAATTACTTTCACAGGTTATGAAAGACATAATTCCAACAACGAAAGAATTGTTATTTCTTGTTGGATATTTTTATTTTTCTGGATTTGAGCAAATTTACGAATCTGTGAAAGACCAAAACATGAAAATTCTTGTTGGATTAGATATAGATGTTCATTACAAAAAGATCATCGAGTACGAAGATTTAAAAAGTCAATCGCTAAGTAAAGAGAATCTAAAAGAACAATTTGAAAAGTATTTCGTTAAATTGTTCAATGATACAGACTTTTTCGATAAAAAAGAAAAACAAGAGTCGTTCAAATTATTCTTTGAAAAATTAATAAATGGCAGTCTTCAATTAAGAAAAACATTGCAACCAAATCATTCTAAACTTTACTTATTTAAAAAATCAGCAGAATATAGCGAAAATGGTCGTAATCCTGGAACGATTATCACAGGATCAAGCAATTTAACAGCGGCAGGACTTAAAAATCAATTTGAAATAAATGTTATCATAAGAGACAAAGATGATTTTGAGAATATGGAAAAACTCTTCAACCAACTCTGGGACACATCCGTTGAGATATCAAAAGAAGATTTCGAACAAAAGATTTTCAAAAATATTTGGTTTGAAAAACTCCCAGATCCGTACTTGATTTACGTAAGAGTACTTGACGAATTATTTAGCAAAAAAGGAGATCAAAAAATTTCAATTCCTTCACAAATAACAAAAGATAAATTTGCGGATCTCAAATATCAAATAGATGCAATTGACCTGGCAATTAAAACCATAAAAAAACACTCAGGTGTAATAATTGCAGATGTTGTCGGTCTTGGAAAAAGTATAATAGCCTCTACGGTGGCTCATAATTTAAGAATGAAGACTATAATGATCGTCCCACCACATTTAAAAACTCAATGGGAAGATTACATGTATCAATTTAATTTTAACGGTAAAGTGTTTAGCAGTGGAAAGATGGAAGATGCATTAAGAGAAATAAAAAAAGACTCTGAAGAAAAACTAATCATAGTGGATGAAGCACACAGATATAGAAATGAAGAAACGCGAGATTATGCAATATTGCATAAGATTTGTCAATCAAACAAAGTGATTTTGCTAACCGCAACTCCTTATAGCAATAAACCAGAAGATATATTTTCTTTGATTAAACTGTTTCAAATTCCAACAAGATCGACGATTAGAACCGTTAACAACCTTTCTGCAAAATTTTCAGAATTGATTAGGAAGTATAAAGATATAAGTGAAAACCATAAAAATGAGGAGTTATCAAATGATAAAGACATTCAACAAATAGGAAATGAGATTAGAAATTTAATATCTCCATTAATCATAAGAAGATCAAGGATTGATCTTCAAGAAATAAAAGAGTACAAAGAGGATATGGAAAAACAAAATATAAAATTCCCTACGGTTCATGATCCAGAAATTCTTGAATATCCTCTTGGAGAACTCAGAGAGCTTTACATTCAAACACTCGAAAAAATAGCGCCTAAAGATGACAAAAAAGGATTTATCGGAGCCAGATATAAACCTGTGGATTATCTCAAAAATTATGAAAATTACAAAGATAAAATTTCAAAAACATTTGAAATAGACGAGACACTGTTTAGGCAGTCTCAGATAAACCTCGCAGATTTCATGAGAAGGCATCTTGTAAGGAGATTTGAAAGTTCTATGGAAGCATTCAGAATTTCACTTAATAACATGATAGAATCATCAGAAAAAATTTTAAAATGGTACGATGCTGGTTATGTTCCTATTTACAAAAAAGGAGATATCCTTTCGCCGGAAGATCTTGAAGAATATGAAACTGATGAGATGTCGTTATTTGAAGAATTAAAAGATAATAAAATTGAAAACAAACTACTCGATGGACTACGAAAAAAGGGTTATGAATTTATAGCAGCAAACGAACTAAAGGTGGGATTTAAAGAGGACGTACAAAGCGACATCAACTTGCTAAAAGAGATACAAGTTTATTGGTTTGATCAAAAAAAGATGGATCCAAAACTCGAACATTTTAAAAAAATTTTGTCAGAACGAATATCTGAATCTAAAGGTAAAGTTGTAATTTTTAGTGAATTTGCCGATACAGTGAACTATCTGTATAAAAATTTAAAAGATAACTTTAGGATCATAAGCTACTCATCTAGAGAAATACAAAACAGAAAAGATATCGAGTATAATTTCGACGCTGCTTGTGATGATCCAAAAGACGAGTTTGATATTTTGATAACCACCGATGCAATGTCAGAAGGCGTTAGCCTCAATAGGGCAAACAAGATCTTCAACTACGATATTCCATACAACCCAACAAGAGTCATTCAAAGAATTGGAAGGATAAATAGAATAAATAAAAAGACCTTTGACTATATTTACATCTACAATTTCTTCCCATCAGACGTTGGAGAAAAGGAAGCCAATGTAAAACATATATCTACACTTAAGATGGCAATGATCCAAGCTATACTTGGAGAGGACACAAAGATATTGACATCTGACGAAGAATTACATTCTTATTTTGCAAAACAGTACAAGGAAGAAGAAGAAAAGTCTTGGGATGTTGAATACATAAATTTCTTAAATGAAATAAGAAATAATAATCCTAAATTGCTTGAGCAATCTCGAGAAATACCAAAGAGAGTTAGAATAAAAAGAAACGTTGATAAAGGAAAAAAAGGAGTCGTTGTTTTTGGCAAAAAAGCAGATGAATATGTCTTTAAAATTGGCGATGCAAACTCAATTGATACTCTTACATTTGAAGATGCTTTGAATTTATTTAAAGCAGACAGAAATGAAAAATCCGAAAATACAAGTGATGAATTTGAGCCCATTTATCAAATGGTAAAAAGCAAATTATTCGAGCGTAATTCTCATTTTAACAGAGATCAAATCATAACCAAAACTGTCTCAACTCTTAAAGCGATTAAAAAACAACTGTTGGATGATAGATTGAAAGAATATATCGACGATCTTATAAAAGTTATCGATGAATACGATGATTTGCCAAAACAATACATGAAACTCATTCGAAAGATGAATATCAAAAATTATAACAGTAAAATTGAGGAAATAAAAAAAGAAATACCGCATGAGTATTTAATGTCCATAATCAATCGTGCAAAAGAAATAGATGAAGGAGAAGAAGTTATAATTTTTGCTGAAGAGTTTTGAGGAGGGATAAAATGAATTTGGATCAAGATTATAAAAGAGAAGATTTTAAAAAATTTCTGATGACTTTCCTTCCAGATGATTTCGACCCTCACGAAGAAAAGATAAACTTGAACTTGGACAGTAGAAGCAGAATTAAATCTTGCTTATTTTTGGGGGAAAGTAAATCTTTGGACTTATATGTTTATGAATTTGAGCATGAATCTGAAAGAGATCCAAGAATTACGATCACAAAAGAGATATTCAGATTCATGAGAGATTATTCAAAAGATAGGATCTTAGCAATTGTAAAATCGAGAAATTCTAACAATTACAGATTATCTCTTGTCACAAAAGATTATATACTTGACGAGAAAGGCGCTAAAACACAACTATCAAATCCAAGAAGATATTCATTCTTTCTCGGACCTCAGGCAAAAATAAAAACACCTAAACGATTTCTCGAGGAACATGGCCCAGTTAAAAATTTTGAAGATCTAAAAAATCGTTTCTCCGTAGAAGTTGTTAACAAGGAATTTTATGAAAAGATATCAAATCTGTTTGGAGAACTTGTAAGAGATATAAAATTACCTGATGATGCAGACGAAGAGAAGAAACAAAATTTTGCCGTAAGATTAATAGGAAGAACTATCTTTTGTTGGTTTCTTAAAAAGAAAACGCTAAATGGAAATCCACTTATACCAGATGAGATCTTATCAACAAATGCGATAAGCAATAAAAACGGGTATGACTACTTTCACACAATTCTTGAGAATCTATTTTTTCAAGTTTTAAACACGCCTATTAAAGACAGAAAGATCAAGGAATTCAATGATATTCCATTTCTCAACGGTGGACTTTTTGAGCCTAAGAGCGATGATTATTATGAATTTGATGAAGGAACTCAATTATCAAGATATATAAACACAGTTAAAATCTCAAATGATTGGTTTAACAGATTTTTTGATGTACTCGAAACTTACAATTTTACAATTGACGAAAGCACTCCTTTTGATGTAGAACTCTCAGTTGATCCTGAAATGCTTGGACGAATCTTTGAAAACTTACTTGCAGAAATAAACCCTGAAACTGAAGAAAGTGCAAGGCATGCAACAGGTAGTTATTACACACCAAGACAAATTGTCGATTATATGGTAAATGAAAGTTTAAAACAATGCTTGGTAAGCAAAACTGCTATTGACGAACAAATAATTGAAGATCTTTTGGATTATCATAAAGATGCAATTGACATAAATGACAAAGCCAAAGAAAAGATTGTAGATGTCATAGATAATCTTAAAATAATAGATCCAGCGTGTGGCTCTGGAGCTTTTCTTATGGGAACACTTCAACAACTCTTATTGGTACTCCATAAAGTGGATCCAGACGCGAGCAGATGGAGAAACAAGCAACTCGAGAATTTAAATCCTCTTATTAAAAGCAGCATTGAGGACAAGTTAAAAGGAGAAAATGAAGAATTCATAAGGAAACTCGGATTGATTGAAAAAGTTATATATGGTGTTGATATTCAAGAAATAGCTATCGAAATTGCGAAATTGAGAGTTTTTCTTTCTTTAGTTGTGGATTCACAAATTGATGATAAAAAAGAAAATGTTGGCATCAAACCATTGCCAAACCTTGAGTTTAAATTTGTGTGTGCTGATACTTTAAGGAAATTTCCAGAAGGTCAAATTACGTTCTCGGAAGATCAAGCAATGATAGAAGAATTAAAAAGGATTAGAGAAAAGTATTTCATAAGTTATGGCCCTGAAAAGCAAAAATTGGAAGATCAATTTAGAAAAGTACAAAATGATATCACTAAGGATACCAAAAATTGGCCTTATGAAAATAAAATAACAATGCTTTCAAATTGGGAACCTTTTTCTTCAAAACCATCTGATTGGTTTGATCCAGAGTGGATGTTCGGTGTTAAAGATGGATTTGATATAGTAATAGGAAATCCACCATATATACAACTGCAAAGGAAGCAAGGAAAATTAGCCCAAAGATATGAAGATCAAAACTTCACAGTTTATACAAGAATGGGAGATATTTATACACTTTTTTATGAAAGAGGATTACAACTGCTAAAGGAAAATGGATATCTTTGTTTTATAACATCAAATAAGTGGATGAGGTCCGGATATGGAGAAAGATTAAGGGAATTCTTTTTAAGACAAAATCCTCTAATACTTATTGATTTGGGACCCAATGTATTTGAAAGTGCAACCGTTGATACCAATATCTTGCTGACGCAAAAATCTAAAAACAAAAATCAACTCAAAGGTATTTCTTTACAATCAGAGATAGGCTCCCAAGATCTTTTTAATCTTGTTAAAACACAAGCAGTCAGCCTACAAAATATGAATAAAAAGGCTTGGTCCATAGGTAATAATGCAGAACAGAAACTCAAAGAAAAGATAGAAAGTATAGGCAAGCCATTGAAAGATTGGGATAATGTAAGTATATACTATGGGATTAAAACCGGTTTAAATGAAGCCTTCATAATTGATAGCAAAAGACGAGAAGAAATTTTATCAAATTGTAAAGATGAAAAAGAAAGAAAACGCACCGAAGCCATCATAAAGCCAATACTTCGTGGCAGAGACATTAAACGTTACTATTACGAATGGGCTGATTTGTGGGTGATAGTTATACCTGCTGGATGGACAAATGAAAATAGAATGCAAGAAAAGCCAGAAATTTTTATTGAGAAATCTTTTCCTACTTTAATGCAATACTTAAAACCATTTGAGTCAAAAGCTTCACAACGAGACGACAAAGGAGATTATTGGTGGGAACTTCGACACTGTGCCTACTATTCCGAATTTGAGAAGGAGAAAGTGGTGTGGCAGGAATTGACTCAAGGGGCTCAATTTGCCTATGACATAAATGGTGAATTTTTTGTTTCAAATACAGGATATATATTAACAGGAAAAAGCTTAAAGTACATGCTTGGATATTTGAATTCAACATTAAATGAATTTATTTTTAAAAAATGGTACTGCACGCGGTTAGGCTTAAGAGGTATACGCTGGTTAAACCAACACGTTTTAGAAATCCCCATTCCTTTAATTACCTACGATAACGAGCCAATAGTAAAGCAAATAGAGAAACTGGTGGATAAAATTATTGATATCAAAAATAAAAATCATGAATACGATACAACTGGTTTAGAAAAAGAAATAGATAAACTTATTTACAAGCTTTACGATCTAACTGAAAAAGAAATAGCGTTGATCGAGGATGAGCAATGATGTACAAGGAACTCCCCTGTAATTTTTTGGAAATAGCTCAAAGCGATTTAAGAGCTGCTAAGTGTCTATTTGAGAATTGTTTTTATCCACAATCTTTATTTTTCCTTCAACAAAGCGTTGAAAAGGCAACAAAAGCTTTTTCAATAAAAGTTGGACTGTTAAAAAACGAAAAAGAAATAAAGAGTTACTCTCATAAATCATCAACTATATTTATAGATTGTATAAAGAAAGTTCTTAATTCGCTGGATCAATCGGATCTATCAAAAAATACTTTCAATAATTATTCGTATCGAGATCTATTAGTCTTGTTGAAAAATACTTTCAATAATTATTCGGAAGAACAATTATCAAAGGAAGATGACGAAGAAACAATAAAAATGATAATAAGTATTCAAAATTCAGAAATAAAACATTCTTTCGATTCCTCAAATATATTATATTTATACCTTTATTTGCTCTCGATGCTTCTTACTTCAAAAGTCAATGAGAACACGAGATATCCTGATTTTACAAAAAATTATTTACCATCTATGAATTACAACAAAAACTCACTTTTGGTCAAATCGTTTACCGAATTATCGAATGTTATCGAAGAGGCTTTGGATATATTGAAAGAATGCTTGGAAAGCAGTGAATGTGAGAATTTGTAAAAAGTCAAGGAAAAATTGATCCACCGCGCCCATTAAAATTGATCCACTATCTTGGATGAGCTCCTTTAGTACCTATGGAGAAAGAAAATATAGTCAAGCTAAAAAAGAGTTTTTGGTCGATAGAATTTTTGCACTTTTTGAATTCAATTCATCACAAAAAATTGCACACAAGTGTACTTGTGTTCAATGATAAGAAATGGACTTTTTCTTTATATAATCTGACGAAAATTCACTTTTGGTTTCTCATCTATAAAGGCTGACTTAAATAGATTAGACACAATATTGAAAAATCATTTATTGTGTTAAAATAAAAGTAGGCATTATCTTCTAAAAAAGGAAGGATGTGAACTTGTGAAAGCAGTCGAGGCAATTAAGAATCTAAATGACATAAATAGATTGAGAAAGATT
>Ga0080003_1000633_pt1 | contig 22206 bp, 26 predicted proteins | sample JossMetagenome_FD_69206 | JGI IMG/M metagenome (GOLD analysis project Ga0080003, IMG submission 69206) | Hot spring microbial communities from Joseph's Coat, Yellowstone National Park, USA - JC2_E (SPADES assembly) (version 2) | ecosystem: Environmental > Aquatic > Thermal springs > Hot (42-90C)...
GAAAAAATTATATTTTATTAAATATGAATACAATAATCCTAGATACAAAATCTTTTTTGTTCCATACAGATATTTATCCGAAAAATTTGATGTTAAACTTACTTTTAGCAAAGAAAATCAAAAAGATGAAGATCAAATTGTAGTGATCAAAAAAAGAGGATGGAAAAGCGATCTTTTAATTAAAATTATTGATGAAAAATTAGATCATGAATATTTAATTAAAATAGGACCATCTAAAGAATGGAAAAAGGAAATTAAATTTAGATAATTAATTTAATTAATCAATAAACTATTTTATTATAATTATATAGTTAAAAAATATTCCATAATGAATATTTTCAATTAGATCAATTATAAAATTATATCAATCATATTAATCTATATGATTATTATATTAATAATCATATATATCCGTTAGTCATAACATATTATTCCTAAATATATTACAATTTATAAATTAACATATTAAATATAGTAATATAATGTAAAATGTTATAATTGTATCAGTTATTTTATTATATAATCACTATTATTAATGATAAATTATATTTATAAGTTTACCATTAAATTATATTAAAATTGATTAATTAAATATTAATAATTAATCGAATTAATACATTATTAATGTTCATTATTAAAGATTTTGCTAAAGAGTATGAAAATCTTAAAAATGAATGTGACATCGATGGTATCCTAAAATTATGCGAAAATACACTTAATGAAATCACCAAAAATATCGGTAATAATATGTTATGCCAACAAGAATTAATCATTATTAAATGTCTAATGGAATCTATTCGCATCATGAAAAATCCTCATATATATTTTATATTAAAGATCGACGATCATGATAATCAAAAAATAATCATTGAATTATTCCCAGAAGTATCATCTGACTTTATTAAGGAGTTTATTAAAGATTGTAAAGAAGATAATAAAGGATTTCATAAAATATATTTACATTCACTATGTAAAAATAGATTGGATTTTTTTAACACAAATCGTTATATGGATGGATACAAATTAAACGAAATATCTTTAATCCATAAAGAAAAAACTTATATATGTAAAGACACCAAAAATACAGATTTTTATTTTACCATCACACATGATATTTCAGATGATAGTTTAATTCCTTTTGGAATAATTAAAAAAGGATCTGACATAATAGATTACATACTTAATAAAACTATCCAAAACCTAAAAATACAATATTATAGTCTTTGCTATTATGAGGCTCCGAATCAATATAATCAAAAATATTATTCTGGTTATAATGTAAATAATTTAAAAAATATTTGCATTATTGAAAAAGGGATCCTTAATAGTTATTATTAAAATTTTTTAGGATTTAAAATCCTAAAAAATTTTTAATTCATTTTTAGTTTCACTAATCCATTTAATCCTAATATTATGCCCGATAGATCATTATTAATTTTAATCTACCTTTGGCTATCCTTAATATTGTTGTCCATCTGTTGGAATCGGATACCATGCAATTAATTATTAAATCATTAGAATTAATCAAGATATAACCTACAGTCCTATAATAATAGATGCACACTCTAATTAGATTAATATACCATTATATGTAATACCATATTCTAAAATATAACATTATATTATAGTCCCAAAATATGAGCGAAAATGTTTATATTTCTATGACAACCATACCATCAAGAATCCCAAAATTAAATATTACATTAGATTCTTTACTATCACAAAATTTCAAACCAAAAAAAATTATTATTAATATCCCTAAAATTTCTAGAATTACCCAACTCCCCTATGATATACCCCAATTTATTAAAAATAATCCAAACATATTAATTAATATTGTTGAAGAAGATATGGGACCTATACTAAAATTACTCCCATCTCTTAATATAGTAGGCCCCAATGACCTGATTATAACGGTAGATGATGATATTATTTATCCTAACAACCTAGTAGAAATATTAGTAAAATACTATCATTTATACAGTTCAATAATCTGTCTATCAGGTATACATATCAAGTTAATGGATAATGATATTAAATTACACCGTGACCATCGGAATATGGCGAATGTAAAGATTAGTGAAGCCTTTGCTGGTGTTATTTATGCTAGATCTTATTTTAAAGATGACTTTATAGATTATGTTAAGGGTCTAATCTCTAATATTAAATGTTTAAAAAGTGATGATCTCATCATATCCAACTATTTATATAATATTAATAAAATAGTTATTAATAATAAAGAATTAAATGTGAAAAAAATTAAATACAATAGTGACCCTATATATTCTTTAAACTCTGAAGGCACAAAAATTAGATATAAAAAGGTTATCAGATATCTAATATCACAAAAGAAATATTTATTAGATTAAAACGATTAAAAATCATACAACTATTTTTATAAATTAATAGGAATATAAAATATACTGATTTAATTTTAAAAGTATAACGTACTAGGATATATTTAATAAAAATAAAATTATTTTAATTAATATTGGTATTCCCCATGAGAAAATGACCATAAAACTAATAGGAAATTAAATATAATATATAATTCCCAGATGTTGGATAGAGTTTTTAATCAGTTCGATATTCTTCAACTTCAAAATAGTACTCTATCTTCTGGAGATTGGTTTCCAACGAGTGCAAGTAGAAGTATTTCACAATTTGCAGCAGTACTCGATAAATTTCTAGCCAGGGTGCCCCACTAACCAGATTCCAAATGGATAAATTTGATGCATTAAAACAAAATATTAATCAGTTTCAACTCAGCTATACTGCAGGCACAACTTTTGATTTTAGCAATTTGCGGAATATTTTTATAACAAATTATTATTATGTCGATGAACATCCTTCAAGTATCGCATTGGATATGACCAATTCTTCGGGTAAAAATATATCTGGTAGTGCATCTTCACCTTTTTCATGGGACATGTCAGATTTTAGAGTAATGTAGACCTTTCCTCAATAAATGGTCATTTATTCTGGCTAAAAAAAATTATATAATAAATATATAAATAATGCCTGATTATGTAAACGACAATTTTTCCATATATCAGGACACTAGTACTATTAATTATAATGTTGACGGTTTATCAGGAAATTTATTGTCCAATTCATTTTATTGGAAACCATTGAATTCAGGAAGGTTTATTTCGCAATATTCCCAAACGGATAGTAATACTTTAATTAGACCTCCGGGTGCTCCACCAGGTACTAACGGATATTATATGAACAAAAATAAAACAGATTTTTTTATACTTAGTTATATACCTATAACTGGTTATTTTGATTTTAGCAATCTAACTAGTATTAATATATCATCCTATTATTTTGCCGATAATCCACCTATTCATGTTGATTTATCCCTTTCAGATAGTTTTAATAATACAAAAGGTTTACCAATGGGTACTAGTAATTTGACCAACGGATTCTCACTTTCATGGGATATGACGGATTTTTCCCAGTTAGATCTTTTCCAAATATCATCGTTTAAATTTAGTATAGAAACTAATGGTAATGGACTTATAAATGGAACAGATTATGCGGATCTTATTACTAGTATTTATAGTATACCAGTATGCGTGGCCAAAGATACCAAAATATTAATGGCCGATGGTACCCAAAAATTGGTACAAGATATCAAAAGAGGTGATATTATAGCGGATGATCCTCTGATCAAAAATAAAAATCGTGTTGCCCGATTAGTTACCATTAATCTTGCGCCAGAACAAAAGTTTAGCTTTATTAAATTAGAAAAAAATTCTTTAGGAAAAAATGTACCTAATGATACATTAATACTAAGCTATAATCATCCGATATTTTATAAAGGATATCGTGTTAAGGCTAAAGCTTTTAGAAAATTTAAAGGTGTAAAATATTATTCCAATATTAATGCCGCCCAAATTCTACCCAAGGACGAGAATAATACATATACACTCTATAATATCCAATATGAACATCGTGGATTTTATGTGGCCAACGGAGTTACCATCGAAAGCCTCCCGCCTAATTCCGCCCTATACACCCTACCAGAGGATTTATATTTTAACGAAAATATTACGCGCGAAATACCACCATTGGTCAACAAAATACCAAGAGATCCTAAAAAATAATGGATATCATCATTTTACCCTAAAATTAGGATAAAATAATGATATTATTATTTTACCCTAAAAGAAATATTGCGATAGATTTCCATACTATCCTCCATTCTGATAATTATCTTATAATTTCCCTGTATAGGTGGCCGATATTTTTGGCCGGTATGATCATCCGATACTTGCCAATATATATTCCCAAGATCGTCCTGTAAAATAATAGTATATTTTTTATCGGGATCCCGGTCAAAAAGTATTACAGGCTCACGGACAAAATATTGGGAGTCTACTAATTGGCCCTCCCGGACCCTTCTATCCCCTACTATCAAAAAAATATACTTTTTCTGATACGCTTTTTGTTCGAGAAGCTTCATTTTTTTCCGTTCCTTAAAATAATGTAGGAGGATGAATATGGCCGTATTTGGATCTAATATCATCCTAAAAATATTATTGACCAGAAAATCCTGAAGAACGAGCCCTATAACATAGCCAAACCTAACAAATGGATATTCCAAACTTTCTAAAACCCCCATAAGGAGCAATATTGCCTTTTGTAGACTATATAATCGGACAAAACTAAAAGAAAGTATAATACCATTAGTCGAAAAAAATTCAAAAATACGCAATATTATCCAGGACAAAGATGGATATAGATTTTTTGGAAATTCTAAACCTTCCAAATGTCCGTCCAATATTATTTTCTCCTTTTCCGGTTCCTTATATTCTAAACTTTGGTATATATTGGCACCACCCGTCTGGAATCCCTCCTGAATTACCCTGGACATATCAAAGATCTGGGAAAGAATCTCCCGACTCTTTTGATGCCATATTTTGCCCGTCTTAATAGAGTATAAATGGTACTCTAATAGTTCTTGTTTAAACTCATCTATCCTTAGATTTTTTATCTTTTCAAACCATTTTTGACTAATCATGTTCATTAAACTGTCCAAAATACCATCATAATTTTGAAAAGCAATTTTAATGATTATATCCAAAATAGTACGCATCTCCAGCTCATCCTCAAATATATTGATCCTACCTATTGTTCCAAAATCTATGAGTGTTATCGTACCCTGTTTGTCAGAATAAAAAATATTACCGGCATGCAAATCTCCATGGTAAAATTTATCATGGACTAAAACTTTAAAAAATTGATATACTAAAAGATCCAGTCCACGGTATAAACGGGCAATATATTTTGTATTTTTATACTGAATATTTTCGGCCTCCACCAGCTTGCTCAGGGGGATCCCTTCGGCTAGTGTCATGGCTAGTGCATACCAAACGTCCGGCCGGACAACATCTGGTAGATATTCCACCGTTAGTAGACGCATGGGGACATCCAAATTCAGGACAGAATAATTTTCAGGATAATATTCGGAAGCAATCCTAATATTTTCAGCCTCATTGGTCATATTCAACTCTTTTCCCGTGGATATGAGCAATGATCTGATAAAATTTTTCCCGTCAGGATCCTCCACAATATTATACAGTGTTCGATACTCCCAACAAGATTGTACTATTGATATTGGTTTTACCAGTTTAATCACGAACCTCTTATTAGTATCCACCCGCCTCACAATAACCACATGTCCTATGGAAGCAGCATAATTTTTTTCAATGTCATAAAGTTTTCGATCCAGGACCGCACTGTCCAACATTAAATCTACCTCACGTTCCTCCAACATAGGATACACCAGTTTGCCCAAATTATATCTTTCCAAAACTTCTTTTGAAAGGGCCGGTCTAACTAATTGTAAAATTTTTAGGATAAAAGGTCCCGAATTTAAGAGTATTTGACCGACAAAAAAGGACACCAACTTCTCTCTAGGTATTTTTTTGCGCAAATTTTGGACGGTCGAACGATAAATTTGTGCCCAAACTATTGGATGTAATTTCGTATAATAAACTTCCAAAATCTTTGTAATAACCTCCTTTAGAGGTCCAATCGTCTCCGGCAGGAGCTCCCCCAATTCCTTGCGGACCAGCCCACCGGATAATGATCCTATCAACAATGTCCTAATATCCCTAATAATTTTATTAAACCATCCGACAATATCATGGTCAATATTTTCCAATTTTTCCCATAAATTAAAAATATCCTGACGAACACGTTGACGCCGTTCTTCACGACCTAATTTGCGCAAACTTGCAAAATATCCTTCTCCCAACATATACATGTATACATCAAGAACATGACACCAACAATATTGCTTTAATTGTCTAAATATATTAATTAGTGTGTCCAAAAAATTTCTACTGATATAAGGCTCTGTCCCATTTCTGGACAGATATTCGAGCGCCAAATCCTCCAAAATTATCCGAACATCATTATCCTCCATCAAAATTTCCAAAAATGAAAGTATTCTTTCTACATTACGACATCCTTCAGGAGCATGTGCAATCCTGCCCAATATTTCTTCCCAGGAACTTTTTAAAAGACTATAGTATTGCTCATAAGTAACATCAGGACGAACACAGACAATATGATAGCGCATGGATTCGTCTACAAAATTTTTGACCATTCCAAAATTAAGCTCACTAACCTGATCGGCCATTTCTCCCAGAATACTAAAACATTGAGGTTCCATTAATATTATAAATTTACTATAAATAATAAAATATTTCCTATAAGTATAAATGGTGCGAGGAAGTTCAAGATCCCGTTCTCGAACACGGAGCAAGAAAAAGACAACACGCTCACGTTCTCGGTCACGATCCCGTTCTAGAGCAAGACTGAGTATGGAAGGGGGTGCCCGTAGATCAAGATCAAGAACCCATTTACGCGGACTGGCAGCCGCATCAAAGGCCACGCGTGAAAGAGTTGCGCGTCTAGGGGGAGAGGCACATCGAGGAATGCATTATAGACATCATAAATGATGAGGATGATTAATTATAATTGTAATTAATCATCCTATAAATTCTAAATTTATTTTAATGATCAAAGGCGTCAAAATTAATGGACCTATCAATGTGGTTAGGCTTGAAGGTCAGGTAGAAAATATTCCTAAGGTGGTCTATATTTTCTTTGATATTCATCTTGATCTGGATGAACAAACTGAGTGCGATGATCCATTCAGTCAAGATGTCAATAAATACCTAATCGAATCTTTCTATCAGTTTAACCGGGGAGAACAATTTTATGATTTTTTTCTGGAAATTTTTCCGGGCGAACTAAAATCTTCTATAATCCTCCCAACACGTGAAAAATATATCGAAGAATTGGTCAAACTATTCCGAAAATTTTTCCGCTACAATCCTAAAACCAATAAAATATCCATCAATGAAATATTCCAAAAAGTCAGATTACATTACATTGATACGCGTAACTTTTATTTTAATATGGAAAAGTTAGACCATATTGGACATTTATTACGTAATAAGTGCGATTCAACATTAATTTGCCTCCAGAATATATATATAATCCTAAAAGAATTCCAAAATTATTTTGTCAATATTCTCAATATAATTAAACATCAGTATCCTACCGTTACCAAAATAAAAATAATCGGTAGTGAAAATATTATTGACTCAATTAAATATGTTTTCCATAAAATTCGGGAAAAGTATAAGCACAAACAAATTAAGAATATTATTAATAGTCTCCTCCAAAACGAGATCCAAAATCTGTCCAAATTAGCATCAGATCTAGAATATATTATCCAGGAAGTTGATGAATATATTAAATATATTTCAAAAATAAATAATCATCTTTACTATGATGAAGATTTATCACGCTATTCTTATGGCCTTACAGAGATTAAAATATTGCAAATATTAGGAAAAATAAATTCAAAAATAGATTATTTTTCCTATAATTACCTTTATATTTTTTCCCGTATCATGGACCTCTATGCATTACGTAGAATACTCGATAAAGATTACATTACACACGCCATCATTTATAGCGGAGCATCCCATTCTATAAATTATGTATTTAATCTGATTAAATATTTTAACTTTACCATTACACATGCCGCCTATTCTAAAATAAAAAATCTTAAAAAATTAAATCTTGAAATTTCTAAAAGATCAGTACCAAATTTAGAGGAATTACTCTGGCCACCCTACCCTATCCAATGTTCTGATATCAGTGGATTCCCAAAAAATTTCCAATGAATTCATTGAGAAATCATTTTAATGATCTTATCATAATTAATTAATTAATTATGATAAGTACATCGAAAATTATTCCTGATGAAATCATTAAAAGTTATTTTTAATGGGATTAATTTATAATAATTTTATGAGAAGAAAATAAACCTAAAAATAATAATGAGAATAGTAATCCCCGCTAAAGCAGCCGTAATAATAACTATGGCCCTAAGGATATTATAGGCCTGCTGATAGGTTTCTGTTTCAGGACACTGGGATGACCGTAATTTAATAATAGCAACTATAGCAATTATCATCAATGTCAAAAATATCAATGTTAAAAGTATTAAAAAAGCAAGAGACATTCTATACTTTTAGTAGATTTTTTTCTAAAAGGAAATTAATAGACGGAACAATCGCAGTATTAGAAGCATGTAATACATATCTAGAAATAATAGATGTTGCTTCTCATGATAAATGCTCGGAACATGATGGGAATGTTCCGGAACCAAAAATAGTCCTAAAATTAGTCTTCCCTGTAAAAATCAACCTACCTATAGGTTTTAAGATTATCCTATCACGCGACCAGAAGGAATATTACGTTGGAGGAATACCTAAAGAACCTATAAATCAAATTATTTTACCATCCGGATCATTATTATCATTTTCCTATCATAGTAATTATGACTATGATGATAGAATATGCAAATTTATTAAAAAAATAAAACATCATCTTCCCATGGAAATCATATTTTGGACCAAAGAACCATTGATCGCAAGACCTATCCCTGGTTCAAGCCTCAAATTGCTCAAGGATACACAACTTTATGATAATGAGAACATTAAAATATTAGAGAAAAATATATTGGCCACAGTCTATTAATGGGTAGAATTCTCACCAGTCCACAAAAACAAATAATAATCAATATTAAAAATGACGGAGAAAAAAAAGCGTACATATGGTTATATTAAAAGCAAAGAAGATCCACGTGATCTTCTAATCAGTTTTAAAAATACAAAAACAAGCCAAACTTTAAAAACATCAACGGAAAAAAATAATGATGATATAAAACCAATATTGATCTTTAATCTGGCAAAGATCCTGACGGACACACAATTGCAGGCACTTTCTCAGATCGATCAGGGAGAACTAGGTTCTTGTACGGCTAATGCTATCGCCTATGCATACGCTTTTGATGAGATCAAACAAAAAAATTCTGAAATATTTTTACCCTCACGACTTTTTATCTATTATAATGAACGATTAATTGAAGGAACAGTAGACTCCGATTCAGGGGCAGAACTACGCGATGGAATGAAGGTCATCAACCAATATGGAGTCTGTGATGAACATCTTTGGATCTATGACCCAACCAAATTTGCCGTAAAACCTCCTGATAATATTTATCGGGAGGCCAAAAAAGCTAAGGCTATCAAATACTATCGTATTGATCTTTCAAGCGATCAGGCGCCCGAGGATCGTGTCAACCATCTTAAACGGGCACTAATTAATGGATTCCCATTTGTATTTGGTATTATGGTTTATGAAAGTTTCGAAAGCGATCAGGTGGCCTTTACCGGAATTGTACCTATGCCCCAATCAGGAGAACAACTTTTAGGAGGTCATGCAGTTTGTGCTGTTGGTTTTGATGATACACAGGATAATGGATACTTTATTGTCAAAAATTCTTGGGGTCCCAACTGGGGAATTAACGGATACTTTTATCTACCATATGGATATGTAGCCGATCCTAATTTGGCCAGTGAATTCTGGATTGTCCAGACGGTTACCAATCCCAAGGACATCACCAATTATTCTCCAAATGATATCTTTCCGGATGCACAAAATCTAGACATTCAACCTTCTTAATTGTTCTATATTTTTCCGATATCGTTCACCATATTTTTGATAAAAACATAAACTATTAAAAAGTGCCATACCTAATTTCTCATGGGGATCAGTATATCTGCTCGCCATGAACAACTCTATGAGTATAGTTTGTTCTTCCCCCAAAAAATCTAATAATTGTATTCGGAATGTCCTCCATATAGGAAGACTTGACAAATATCTTAGTGTAAGAATTTCCAAAGTAGAAAAATAGATGGACAAATAAAAGCATGGATTAGTACGCCTAATATAATGATGGTCCATAATCTGTTTGACCAGATCTACCTTTCGGTATAATAGTTGTGACCTATTTTTATCATAATAAAAATAATAATTAGAATCAAGCATCCGGAACAAACGTTCCGGATAGTTCTCCAGCCGATATCTTTCCAAAAGAGGTATCAAGATTACGGCCATAATTTGTCGTTCCAATTCGTAGGATAATATACACATTGATGTCCAAAAATTATAAAGTATTTCATAATGTATATTGGTCAATAAAGGTATCATTTGGTCCAAAAAAGTGGCACAAAAGGAAATAGAACCTTTATCATATATATAAACTATCTTTCGTACATTCTTCAAAACAATGTACAATAATTTACCTATGATATCCTCACGAATATTCTGATTTATCTGGCTAATATAGTCCAGAATTTCCTTCAAAATGTCCAAATATTTCGCATCAATTAATGGTTCCATTAAAATCCTGGACAAAGTTTCTAATGGTGAGGCTAAATAGGCTTTTAAATTATGTGTTAAACCTTCTAAATCTATACCATCTGTCTCCCAACGAGGAACATTAATTAATGACATTGGAATCATCATTCTTCCATTATTCCCAGGTATCTGGATGATTAAATGTATTTTTTGACCAGACCTTTCTAATTCTTCCAATGAACTGTATATATAAATGTCCAGATCTAATCCATGCTGAGATCTTATAGGATCATATTCATTTTTACAGGATGTACTCCCTAGGTTCCCTATAACCAGTGAACGTAGACGGTAGGGTTTGTCCGTACAACAAACGACCTCATGTCCGACAAGATAGTTCATGAATCTTAAACTATGCTCATTATTGGGTATAATGGCCACTCTAGGTATCATTTTATGATGTTTGATGACAAACATCATAAAAAATATCTTTTTCAAATTCTAAATGAATTTTTGTAATTCTTCAATATTATTTTTAAGGGAAGCCCTCCTTTCATTATTACAAAATATTTCTTCAGAAAATAATGCTGTTTTTAATTTTTCATGATCCCCACAGTATCCTTCTAAATAAATTTCTACCAATTGGAGCATTCGAGAACCTAAATGCTCATAAATCATATGACGATATTTTTTCCAAACTTCTTGCCTTTTTAAAACTTTAAGAGTGAGCATATCTGTATCACCTATCAGTACCAGATAATAAAAATCAGAATTCATCTTACGTATGGCATCTTTCCCTAGAACCTCGCTAATAAAGTAACAATCTTCCCCTAAGGATACAATTCGACCGCTCGATGTATCATATCTTAATAGATTGGACATTGTATAAAAATTAAAATGGACCATATCTTCAATAATTTTACCATAATAAGCTTTCATATCCATTACAGAAAGCAATCGAACGATCAAAAGTGCGGACAATTGTTGGATACATAGATATTCTAAATGGTTCGCAGGGTACATCTTCCAATTAAGATAAAGATCTTTCAATCTCAGATCATTCTTGATATAATTTAATAAAAGTTCGCCTACCAAAGCCGCTAATATATAAGTCTGTCCATCCTGATTGTATACATGATAAGGATCCGCCATAATATATTTTAGAAAATGGAAAATATCTGTTTCTTTTTTATCTTTAAGACATTCCACCAAATGTTTCATACCATTTAAAGGTTCTTTCTGAATAATAGTTTGATAAATATTTTTCAATGTAGTTAATGGTATCACCATAATAGTCTTAAGATATTCTTCCAATTTTTCTACGAAACCATCCGGATCACTATTCTCATTACTAATGATATGACGTAATAAAAGTAGATGGGCACTAATCCTAAAATAACCGTTCCGAGGTTCGGATGCAACATCTATTTTATTAATAATTTTCCATATCTTTTTTGACGGCCTTTCTAAAGAATATGAGAAATGCCTAAGGACGGATTCTTCCAATAAATTATAAAAAATTTGGGCATTACTATCTTCATTTTCTGGATCCGTTATATAAATTATCAGATCATATAGTACTATTTCTCTTTCAAAAATTTGGAATATTTCTGGATAATCTTTAAAACCGGGATATTCATAAACGTTCATTTCTAAATTGGCCCATGACTTATTCGGACCATTATTCCTTATTTGATATACAATAATTTTACCTTTTCCAGGAACTATCTGTTCGGATCTTTCTCGGAGTGCCTGTATTAAACTTGATTTCCCTACAGCTGACCTATAGGAAATAAAGGCTACTTTCGGAACATAAATATCCATCCTAAAATATTGTTTTAATTTTAGTATCAGATTTTTTTTTCAATAATTTTAAAAATTGAACTTATTAATTTTAATTATCCAATCCACAAGAGTGGATTAAAAAGCTGTCTTTTATTTTTATAAAATATACAATATATTATATGAGCACATTAATCTTAATTAATGATCCTTTTTTAAATCCACAAAGATCCTCACAATCATCACCTATTACGCCAAAATGGTATCCAGAATATTTAAAAAGGAAACTCATCGGAGATGCAGAAATTAATGGTTTTGGTCTACAAGTTATGCATAATGGGACTCTAGAATATACTACCGAAAATCCTTTAGATCTTAGATTCTATGGTAGTATCAGCCTAGTAAATTTATATAATTTAACAGGAGGTCCAACGGATGCACAACTAACTATTTATATTAACAATATAAAAGGTGCTACTAAAAAATTCCATTCAATAGGTAGAACTTTGACCGATAAATCCCAAATCATCTGGTCTACAGACGAGTTTGCCGCCATCAATAATGTTACATCCATCAAATTTGATATTAATGTCATAATGGGCATTATCGTAGCAGAATCATTAACGAGTGATATCCGGTCCCCATTAACCGATATTTATGATCCTCTTAATATTTATCAATTTATACATAATAATGGTAATTTGTATTATTCTAATTGGAGACCCATCGGATTTAATAGGATTCTAGAAAGAACTGGCCAATGTAATATTAAAATAGTAAATGGTTGTGATATTGTAATTCTAAACGGTCCTAATAGTACAGGAACTGCCTCTATTACCTATTCTAGTACCAATGGTGTAGATGTTGGACACCTTTATTCGGTAAAAATAAACAATATTAGAATGCATAGCGAAGAAGGGGAACCTAAAATATTTGCGTCCGCGGATATTTATTGGACTTTTAATGGTAATAAAAGTCGTACTAAAAGTTTCCTATCTGATCTACAATCAGATGGAAGTATTATTTGGTACCATTATGAACTCCCTATAGTTAATGTAGGACTGGTTACACGATTAACATTGACAATTTCATTAAATTCTTTAGTTAGAATTGGATTTATATCTTTCAGTAATATTACTAGTACACTTACTTAAATAATCACTTTATGCTTTCCGGCAGGTTGCCGACATAAAGGACATAAATATGATTCTTTGATCAAATAATCATCTATACAGATACGATGCATCATATGCCTGCAGGGTAATATTCTAACCAAATCAGATTCTACGAAAGTCTCACAACAAATAGGACATTCAGTATTCAGATAAGTTTTAGAATCCTCACCATTATGAATAATTTTTAAAGGTATTTGATCGAGATCTTCTACGACATGTTTTACATTATCATGTATCTGTAAATTTTCTACAATGGGATCTATAATATATTGTATATTAATAATATTACCTGGCTGTAAATTTTGTAAAATATTTTGGAATATTTGCTGAAAGTTTTGTTGAAAGTTAGGCATTGTTCTAGATAATATATATTGGACATCTGGTATTGCATGGTTCATAATATAATATTGATTGGCTACATTATAATGTTCATCGGTCGCTTCTATTCCTAAATCTGAAAGTTGGATTCTAACAATTTCCCTAATATCTTCTAAATTCATTATAATATAATTAATAAATATAAATTTAAATTTGATTTTTTAATCCATTTAGAAACTATCCACATAAATAATATATGCTTTTCTATATTAGATGTCCAAGTTGTGGACGTATCATTGCCTACCAATTGGATCAATTTTATAATGAATTAGAATCTATAAAGGATAATCCAAAACTTTCATCCAAAGAAAAAATAGAAGAAGCATCGCGTATTTTTCTGAAATATGCATCACGAATTTGTTGCCGTATTAGACTAATGGGCTTAATACCCTACCATCAGATTGTAATTACATAATCTATCAATCTAATAAGATAAATTATATTGTCAGCTAATGGTGTCAAGTATTCATTATTTACCAAACAATTTCGTTCTAGAAAGTAGTATACTCTCTAAAACGAGCTATATTAGTAATATCATTATCTTGATATTCTAGTTCACGTATTATACTGACAATATAACCGTTAGCAATACTATCTTTGTATACTAATTCATACATTATATAGATACTTTACTAACATTCTAAATGAAATTATTTGCTACGTTTTCGTCCCCGACTCCGACTTCTACTGGTCCGACTTTTACTTCTGCTCCGGCTCCGACTCCTACTTTTGCTCCTTCCCCGACTTTTGCTTCTACCTCGACTATGTGTTCGGGTATATCCTGGAATACTTTCCGAAAGACCAAATTTTTCGCGAACCCAATATGCATCCTCCCGGAAAATCTGGGAAAGTTTAGGATCCTGCCGTTTATTAAGTGTTGCGACCGCCATTAATTTACGGAAGAGCGAAAGGGGATTTTTAATATGTTGGTTGGCTTTCTGAAGGGCCTGGTGACGCTCGCCCACAGAAAGATTTTTAACATCACGATATCCAAATTTACGTAGAACATCATGTTCTAAAACAAAAGGAATTTTATACCCTTTGCCTGGTAGTCCACGGTCCGGAATACAGGTTGGCGGAACAATTGTCTCACGAACATAGGCGCTCCTAACCGGACTACCACTACTCCTTCGATAGGATTTTCTCTGATAGCCCCTGCGATAATAACCTTCACGCATAATTTCGCCGGGAGGACATCTTAAGTGTCCATAACGACTATCTACTTCACTATGCATTTTTTTACGTTCTTCCAAAATGGTCCGGTCAACCTCGGACCGTTTAATCCCACGTGCACTGGTAGCAGGTATACAAGTATCGGGTACATAGGTACCATGTACCCGTGATGGTCTAACATGGGTACCATCACCCCGAAGATAACCTTTACGTACATAACCTTTCCGATAGTACCCTTTGCGCAAAATTTCACCTGGAGGACATTTACTCTGTTCCATATCAGACTCGCTGGACATAATGTGCTCTATATTTTTGCAATATTTTATATAAAGTTTAGCCATTAGACCAAAATAATGTATCCTATTGTACTATTGGGAAGTCTAACAACTTTTTTTCTATTAGCATCATGGTTAACCTGTTATCCGTGGACTTATTTTTGGCATATGATGAGTTTGACTATTAATCTTTGGGATTTCCTTTATGGTCTAAATCATAAATTAGTACACCAAACTAACAAAAAATCTTTTTTCCAATGGATGTTCTCCAGAATAGACCAACCTTGGTATCGATGGTGGACTACTTTTTATGAACAGAATGCCCATTATGATAAAAGGTATGCATATTCGGACAATCTCATTGTAAGTCTGGCCCAAGCAGAAATTTTGGATGTATTATTTAGTTTTTTGGTGATTGTTACAGGAATAAATCCAATATTGATGATTATTCTGGCCAGTTTCCATATATTCGGAACAGTTGTTTATTTTATGCCACTAATTAGGGGTGATCAGTGGCTTTTTACGAATAATAAATTAGAATTAATATTTCTGGTATGTTTGCCCAATCTAATCTGGATCATAGTACCCATCCTAATGATAGTGGAGGCAAATAATAGACTTTTATAAAAATATATTTTATAAAAGTCTATCATGGTCGAAAAATGTATAATTTTTATGAGACATGCTGAAAGATTAGACCTTACCCAACCCTTCAGATGGCTCCTCCATTTAGGACATCATTGGTCAGACACCCCATTGACACGGAAAGGTCAAAAATTGGCCTATCAAAAAGGAATAGAACTTTCCCAAAAAGGATGGAACATCCGAAAAATCTATACATCACCCTATATCAGGACTATGGCTACCGCCACCCAAATAGCCCGTTCTTTTCCTAGTTCACAAATTATTATTGAACCACTTCTAGCAGAATATCAACCCTATTATCGTCATTTTTTGGATCTTTATCCGGAAGGGATTCCGGACAGTGAGAGTCCCGGCCAACATTTTAGATACCCCGAAGATTATGCACAGTTCGGACGTCGTGTACTCTATACTATTAATTGGATTCTAGATATGGATCCGGATAACACTACTACGCTCATCATTACACATGCTGAATTCCTAAAATACTATTTAGAACATTTACGCAGTTCAGGATTAAATATTCCAGAAATAAATATAGAATATTTAAGTACTTTTTCTATAAAATATAATCTTATAAAACCACCCCAAATTATTCCAGAATCTTTTAGAATAGAATAGTAAAATCTTTCCTAAATATAAGATGAGCTGTCCTTATGTCCGTTATTCAGAACCAAAACGGGAGACGGTTATAGAAAAATTTTCTAGTCCCGTCTCGGCCCGATATCTATTTTTTGTCCTGATAGTTTTGATCCTGGTTGTTATTTTCTATGTATTTTATAGATGGATAAAATGCCGAAGATAAGCCTACTATCATAATATAATGCGCCAAATAATAGGAACGAAGATTTTCTTTCTCATTGATCAACTCCTTCAAAGTATTTTCTAATGTGGTCAATTCTTGACTAATCCGAATAATTTCTGATTCATCCTTAGAAGTTTTATACAATTGTGCCATATTAGATTCAAGATGTTTTTTACGATGTAAAATACTTTTATGCTTTTGATCATAATTTTCTATTTTCTGATGGAATTCGAATAATTGTGTTAGTTCTTGTTCGACTGTTTGGAGAATTTCAGTATTATATGGATTGTAGGCTAAAATCATTAGGATCATCGTTAGAATATTTTTAAGACCAAAATAATTTAAATTTTGATAATTTTTATCGATCTTTCGACACCATTCTTGGAGGAACCCAAGATGATATTCCCAAATAGATTTAATCCTATAAAAATTCTGAGAACAATTTAGTCCGACCACTTTTAAAAAAATATTTAATTGTCCTATAATTTCCTCCCGAATTTCGCGAAGCATACCTTCTAATATACCAGGCTGATCAATATTAGAAGGTAAATTATTAATAAAGGATGCAAGTGTGATCGAATTACCAAATGTAAATTTAGGTTCGCCGTTCATAGAAATAATTATGTTCATTATTATTATACGATAATAAAAATGAACTAATTAATAATATTTTCAATTTTAATGTGTACATTGTAGTACGGCCAAGAGATCATGAAAACGGGCATCCAAAATTTTAGAATCAATCTCTAAGGATGATAAAAGTTTCTGAACGTCTAGTGTACGCCATCTATAGAACCATTTTTTACGGTGTGCTTCTAGACGTATCCGAATAGTTGCTAGATCATGATATATTTCCTGTACAATTTCGATCAAAGATAGTAAAGAAATCTCTATGGGATCACGCAACTGATTTTCCTGGACGACCACTTCGAATAATGAATTACCCAACTTTACATATTTATTAGGATCCTCATGTACAGGTATCCGTGAGGCCCGTGAGGCAATGATTGCCTCAGCAAGTTTAAGCCTACGCTCAATATCCATACTTTTAATCCGCGCATTAACATCCGGATGATCTTGGGTATAAATATTTTTAACAAGTTCATATATATTATAAATCAAAGTACCAATAGTACTAATCCCATGAGCAAATATCGCTAGGGCCATTAATATTAGATCATATATTTATATGAGCAAAAAGTGGATACGGCCGTCGCCTTCCTTATAGATACGATAAAGATCGCCTAAAATACGATAATCATCCATAGGAATTCCATTTATATAAAGTTGGAAACGTTTATGACCCTTAAGGTAGGCCCTAAGTCGATGGATGGCCACCAGTTTAAGATAATGTAGAGTCGTTTCGGACGATACCAGTAATCTACAGCGATCCTGACCATAATAGATTACAACCGGAATTTGCTGCATTTATTTCCTAATAATAGGTTAGATATGCTATATAGAGTCCTAAAATCAATATTAGAAAACCTATTAATAGGAACCAATCAATATTACTTTTCTTATTGGTAAGATAGGCTTCTGATGGATTTTTTGGATTGATCCGAAGATCAACTTTTTTGCCTTTCTGATAATAGTTTTTTTCTAAAGTAGCCAATATTAGATTGGACGTCCAAGGAATATTGTAGGAAAGTTTAGTACCTATATAAACTTTTTTGTTCCAATTATATGTAAAAATAACATTAACACGATATTGTAGACTATATTTACCCTCCGAAAAGAAAAAAACACTATAGTTAGTATAAACTGTACGTGTTTCTAGCCGGGAGTTCAGAATAGTTGCCGCTTTGCGATAAATAGGCCATTTTTCTATCAGTCTAATTTTGGCCAGATGGTATAATCCTATACCAATAATGACCAATCCTATAATTATTAATAGGATTCCTAATAAATATTCTGTCGAAGCAAGAGTTTTTTTGATCTCCCTCCAGATACGGGAGACCTCATGTGATATTTTATTTATGGGACCATTCATATATAAATGTATTAGAAATTCTCTTTGAGAAAATTTCTAATTTCTTTTAGAAATTCTTGACGGATATTGGTATTCGCAAAAATAATTTCATCCAGACTAGTTATAATATTAGGTATATAAGGTTCCGCATAAATATAGGATCCAATACATTTTTTAGACTGGTCCAAAATAAAATTTTCACATATTTTTATTCTGGGCAGCCTAACCACCGAAATATCTACCGCTATATTTTTAATTTCCAAATAATGATAAAAACTACATGTATGTATTCTGGACGGATCAAATTTCCAATAATTGAACAACCCCTGGCGTGTCCTCTCTAATATATTACGCGAATCGGCCACACGCGTCATTAATAATATATGTTCATCGTACAATTCATAAGGCATAATATTACCAGTTCTAATTGGATCCCAAAAACAAAAAGCATAATGTTTACATTGAACCTGAAACATTTTAAGGAATCTTTCATAATAAATCAAAGACTCCGGAGTATCCGCTATATATATAATTGCTAAAGGTCTATCATTTTTATTTTTAAAATAATCCTTCACTAAAGATACACATTTAGAAATGCATTGGGAAACTTCTACCACATCCAACAGAATAAATGGATTTGCCATTTTTATTCTTATTCCATCCAAACTATAAAGTAAGATTACAATATATAAAAAAAATTTCAATATTTAATATTAATGCAAAACTCTAATACTGGCTTCAGCGATTATCAAAAATATTATGAACAATATGGTAAAGATGAACCTAAAACTACAAATGGTAATTATACCAATCCCAATTATAGTAATCCTAACTACGGCAATCCTAATTATGCAGCCTATCCTAAAAATCCTTATTATTCTGCCTATATAAACTCTGGACAAACAACACAGATTAAGAAGGATATGGAAACTACCGAAGAACTACTCCAAAAAATTAAGCGTATGAGCGAAGAACTACAGGATATTAAAAATAAAGTTTTAGAACTGCAGAATAATAATCATCATGTTAAAATATCTAGTGCTAAAATAGCACCACAACAAGGCTATCGGATTAACCATCCTGCACCACAAATGTCCGCTACACTTTACAATCAAGGTTTACCTGTACGTATAACCACACCTAAAGAAACTATTTCTAAAGAAACTGTTAAAAAATAGTTTAGGAACGTCCATATCTACCTGCATAACCGCCTGATGTACCCGATGTACCCGATGTACCCGATGTACCCGATGTACCCGATGTACCCGATGGACCCATAGATCCTAATGGTCTGATTTTAAACTTATCCGTAAGTGATGCGGTTATACCTGCCGGACCTGTTGATAATGGGGAGGGTATATTAGATGGAATATTCGGTATGTTTGGCGACAAACCAGAAGGTTTACTATTAGTTGGATCACTCGGTACACCTGTAGATAGTCCGGACTGTGCACTTACGATAGGGATATTGGGGATACCAGCGCAAGGCGTATTGGGAATACCACCGCAAGGTGTATTGAGAATACCACCGCAAGGTGTATTGAGAATACCACCGCAAGGTGTATTGAGGATACCACCGCAAGGTGTATTGAGGATACCACCGCAAGGTGTATTGAAGATACTACTACAGGATGTATTTGAACAGCATAACGATTGCCCAGAAAAATTAGGTAAACATTCGGGCTGGTTCATCTTATATTGTAGGATGATCCGGTTAGAATTGGGTACCACAGGTAGGGGACAATAATTAGTACAATCGCATTTTGGTTCAATTTCGATACTTACATTAGGTGTTTTTGGTGGCGGACACGGACAGGGACATCGTACAACCTGTGTTGTCCGCGTAGGTAGTTGGCACCAGAGTGGCTGTTCTCTACATGTTGAAGTATTTCCGGTGGACACATAGGGAACATTAAGTACATACTCATACATAATATTGTCTAGAAAATCAACTACTAGACCGTTCAAATATTGCTGCCATTTATTGGTGGATAGATTTTCAAAACATATGTTAGTATAATCAATTATCGTACAGAAACGAAGATGCTGACAACGGCATTTTTTGGGTATATAGATAATTTCCAAAAGACTTAAACATTTAGTTCTTTTCGGAAAATAAGAAAATTCTTTAGGATCAAAGGGAAATCCTATCACATTACAATGATATCCCATAATTCCCATAAATTGTTCAAAAATAACCTGTTCCAAATTATAGGCCATTCGATCTATATATATAGTATAATTTTTTAAATTTTTATAGGTATAACAACAAATGAATGAGAAAAATGGGAAAATTATAGATGAATATAACCAGAAAGATGATCATAATGGAATGATCCGCTGTAAAAAATGTCAACGATGGTATCCACAAAATGATCCTGAAATTACGGACGGTGAAATATTGGAATATTTGCTCCGAGTTTACCATTTGGATAAGAAACGGTTGATAGATTATCTCAAATATGAAAAATCTAGGGAAAAAATCAAAATGCTCATTAGAAATTTTTATCATGAATATCCCATGATTAAATATAAATCACTTAATGAACAATATCATGCCTTCCAAACTTGGAATGATACGGATATAGAGGTTAGCCGGGAGGATTTTTTACGGATCCTACAAAGTTAAACTTCACGGTTGGTCAAAATTTGTTCGCAGCAGTGGACGATCGCTAATATATCCTTGGGAGATTCTTCCATGTTTTGGATACTCTGCAATAGGGTAACAATTGGATGTACTATTTGAAGATTCGGGGATATACCAGAGACTTTATCCATTGGGATCAGAATATCTTCCTGAAGATTACCTTGTAGTCCATTTTTTATTAAATTTATTAAATATTGGATGATAATACTAATACTACGATCATCATGATAGGTTTTTTGAAGTTTAAGCAGACCTTTGATCGATAGCTGGGAGAGGATCTGCAGGTCCTCTGCCAGCCTTCCAGACTTATCCTTGGCCAAAAATTCTTGAACAAATAAATAAATTGGTTCATAAAGCCGGGCAATATCCCATCGCATATCACCATTCTTAAATCTTTCTATAGTTTGCATATATCCGGTCTCCTGTAAAATAATATTCCGTTCTCCTAAAGATATTTTGGTACCTTCGGGCATAAAATAGAGTAGTGCCAATTTACACATTGTTATTATTGGATCAAGCATTTTCTATAATTATAACCTATAATTAGATGGAGAATCAGGACGGTTTTTTTCCATATGATCCAAAGTATTTTCAAAATTTATCTCAAAAACTCAAGGAAC
>Ga0080003_1000375_pt1 | contig 22132 bp, 23 predicted proteins | sample JossMetagenome_FD_69206 | JGI IMG/M metagenome (GOLD analysis project Ga0080003, IMG submission 69206) | Hot spring microbial communities from Joseph's Coat, Yellowstone National Park, USA - JC2_E (SPADES assembly) (version 2) | ecosystem: Environmental > Aquatic > Thermal springs > Hot (42-90C)...
CATTTAGCACAGTTCCATTTTCATCCATTACAGTTGCATTTATAGTTGCCTTATGAAGATACAATCCAACGTACATGTGTTTTATGTCAACTGATTTCCTAATATTCTTAATCCTGCTCACATATTACTAGATCACGTGATGTATGAACAGAGCCTGAAGAACCTAATGGAAAGGATGAATGAATATATAAAGGACAGAAGCTTTTGACGACCTTTTTCCGTGCAGAAGGCCAAAATTTGACCATGTAAAGAACTGTTCAAAGCGTTCAGGTTCTTCTATGTATTAACGAACGAGGAAATTGGTTCAGCTCCATTATCAAATGAACAGTTGTCTGAATGGATTAAGCCAATTTTGTTGATTGCAAGCATGAGGTGATCAGAATGAGCTTAAGTTAACGGCACCCCCGCTGAAATAGAAAAATATTTTAATCAGAAATCTTAGTAAACAATTATGAGTTTTGCTACTATACTTTTTGACGATTTCATAAAAAGAATAAAAGAAAATAAACTTGACTTACTTTGTTTCAAAGAACTAGCAATAAATTATTACAAAGAAAAAGATTCACAATTGGAAATCAAGAAATATCAAGAACTTTCAAATAATGATAAAGAAAAGTCACTCCTATCGCTTGCTAAAAAATGTGCTGAAGAATTACCAAAATATAAAAATTATGACTGGAAAAGCGTTTTATTAGATGTATGTTATAGGAAGTCTCCTAACAACAAGGCAATGTATATCTTTGGAGGATTTGAGGAAGAAAAAGAAATTTATCCCACTGTAAAAAGATTTTTAAAAAATGAGTTTAAAGATTTTATTTTAAAAGATACAACAGCTAAAAAAAGCAAAATTACAAGACTTGCTGATTTTACAGCTCTAAAAAAGAACTTTTTGAATTGGCTAATAATTTCTTTTGAAGTTAAAGTAAAACCTGAAGCCTTTGATTATTTTTTAAATCAAGCAGACGATATTAAGATGCATTCAGATTACCTTTATCTAGTAACAACTCCTCATTTTATTATAGAGGCTGGTTTTAAAAAAACAAAAGATATTAATAATGCAGAAAAATCCATTTTAAATCTTTTAAAGAAAAATGGTATAGGTCTTTATATAATAGATGGATATAAAAGTAAAAATAACATTAAAAGGATATTTGAAGCGGAGCATAACCACAATGTAAAAAATGATATAAAAAAGAAGTTACTTGATGAACTTGGATTATCTTAAAGTTATAGTTTGTTTATTATAGAAAATGAAGATTACTCTCTTATTACGTACAGAAAAATATTTTTATTCTACCTTTTTTTATCTAAATTTATGGAACAGAAAAGCGACTTTAAAAAGAAGGTTCGGCATATGCAGCTAACGATTCGGGGAATGAAGTTGTTTAAAATATCAAAACAGCGCAAGTTGATAGGGTTTCTGGCAATAATTGCCGTATCGTTCGCAGTGATCACGCCCAGCTTTGCCGGCGCAGAATCTACTGGCTCATGGCTCACCGGATACACGTTCACTGGCCCTCAACCATATGAGCAAAGGTATCTGGTAACTGATACAGTATACAACATGACGTTGACGATCACTGTGCCGCAAGTACCCTCGGGTGTGCAGCAGTTCTCCGTGATACTGCCGCCGTACGTCCAGCCCCTCAACTCCTACACACCGTTCTTCAAGCTATGCAATAATTATGCTGGAATAACAAGCCAGACAACTTCCCAACTGTATTCACGTGAGATAACTTTTAACGCCGTCCCCGGCCAGCTGGTCCTCAACGTGATCTTCTACGTACCAGACTCTGCTGTCAGCTCGACCTTCAGCTACGGTGGCTCGACGATCACCGTGACGAAGCCATTCAGTGCACCCTTCGTGAGCGTGATGTGGGGCGGCGTGAACGAGGGTGACTTGACATACACGGTGGTCACTTCCTCCGTGTTGCAGTACATGAACCTGAGCACTAAGCTAGCCGCCGCCAAGATACCACAGAACTATGCGAGCGTCATAGAAGCCATCAACACGAGCGCTTCTCAGCTGGCATCTGATGGCCTTTATGCACAGGCCAATTCTTTGTTGGAATCCGCACTCAGCGCCAGCTATCCCGCGCCCCCAAGTATGTCGCTAACCTACATGGCATTTGTACTTGCCGCCGTGGGCTTTGTACTTGCCGCCGTGGGCTTTGTACTCTACTTTAGGTCCAGGGGTGAGTCTGAGGATCGTGCAGAGGCCATCAGAAAGACCCTCGTGGAGTTGAGCGGGATCTCAACCTCCGCCGCCAAGTACGACCGTGCGCTCGCCCAGAAAATAGATGATCTGCTGAAGGAACTCAGGAGCCAGGAGGGATAAGGGAAATGGATCAACGCGAGATATTCGCCCAGATAAACTTCATAGGGCTTGGTGGAACAGGGTGCAATATCTTGACCAGGATGCTCTCCAACCAAGATTTCCTGGATTTCTACATACACCGGCAGGAACTCAGGCTCAACATGCTAGCTGTTGACGTCGCGGATGGCGACGTGAACGAGCTGAAGCAGACGTACGATGCGCTTGTGGCACGCCTGTCGGAACTAGGCGTGCCGCGCGACAAGCTGTTCCTCAGAGCCGTCACAATAAAGTTCAACTCACCGGACGTCCTTTTTGATTTTCTACAGAACTACCCAAAGTATCTGAAGACCAGCGAGGGTAAGGATATTGCAAACTACCACCCATGGATAGACAGCAAGATGAGGATACCTAACCTGGCGGGTGGCGTCGGCCGGATGAGGGCTCTGGCGAAGGCCGTGTACGCACTTAATTACTACCACTTTACACAGTTGAGCAACGTACTGGAGGAGTTCCTGAACAGGGTCTCCACGTCAAGCGTGCAACCGATCATCATGATGTTGTTCGGGGCGGGCGGTGGCACCGGAAGTGGCATAGCGTACGACATGGCGAAACACGTGAGGAAGAAGGTCGGGGGCGGCATTCCAATAATGGGGCTCGTCGTACTGCCCTCGAACGCAGACGACAGCCTAGCCAAGGGACCATCCGCGTACATGATGATGGAGGAGTATAAGAGCATCTTCGACTTGGCAAAGGAGCAGGACAACCCGTTCACCGCGATGTTCTTCCTGCCCCTCCAGGTGGCCGTAACAGAGACGAAGGACGGCACCTTGAACTCCGCCAAGTCACAGATAGACGAGGAGATCCTGAACGTGATCAAGATTATGGCGTCGTTCGACATGGCAGACATGCTGGCGGACATAGGGGCCAACAGGAACTTGGGGGATAAATACATGAATGTGCTTGGGTTTCTGAAGGTGAGATATCCTATAGAGGACTATATAAGGGCGTCTAAGATCTACATGGACGAGCTCCAGCTACTTGGGGACATGATCAGGGAGAAGTCATCGCTCCTCAGGTCAGCGGAGGCCTACCTGGATTACCTGCGGGGAACAGGTCTCGATGCGCTGGCGCACCACCTCGCGTCGATCGGCGAAAGCCCTAAGGACGCCGATAGGAAGGCAGAGGAAATAGTTAAAATGAACTCAAAGCATGAGGTGGAGGTTTCACAGGTGATGAAGATGCTGGCTGACTACTTGTCGGACGATTTCATAGACCGCTACGCACAGTTGTTGAAGAGTATGAGGTCACCAGAGGATTCTGTAGAGGGGCTTACGCTCTCTAGGATAGTGGGATCCCTCGAGTACCTGAAGGACAATCTGGCGTCACCAGACTTCGACCTCGGCGCCTTTGGTGGGATGGTGGAGGACGCCAAGGCGGCCATCAGGCGCGCCAGGTTCACGGCAAGACAAGTGGAGCTTCTTGAGCAGATAACATCATTCATGGATTACTCGATCTTGCTCGTGCGGGTCTTCCAGAAGTTCTACTTTACCAGGTACCTCTTGGAGGATATCTCCAAAAGAATATCAACTCAGGATGCAGGACGCGCCTCCGAGTTTCGAAGGATAGTAGATGAGGACCTCTCCTCCTTGATAAAGTACCTCAACACGGTAATATCCAAGCCGCGAGATGAGAGGAGCTCATTGCCCCAGTACGCCGGGTCATTTCAGGCCGTGAAGGGCAGGATTGCAGAGCGCGTCAACGGCCTGAAGATGGAGATAGATCAAATAGAGGCTCGCATCGCTAGGTTCAATGCTGAGCTTGTGGAGGTGACGAAGGATCTGAAGCGCACCAACATCTTCTCGGGCGGTAAGAGGAAGAGGCTCGAGAGGGAGATGTCCAGGCTCAACCAGGAGATAACTAGGTCCCAGGCTGAGCTCGAGGCGAAGCGCAGCGAGCTTGACTCGTGGCAGAAAATGCTGGGCAGCGTGGACTCGATGTTGAAATATGCTGACGTAACCGGCAACTACTGGAAGACCCTGAACAGGTACGTCAGACTGGATCAGGAGTACAATGAGGTGCTGAGCAACGCCGTAAGGTCCGATCACTTTTTCGAGAGTGTGCTGGACCTCAGCGAGGAGGAGAGGCTGAAGATAATAGCACTCATGCTGTCTGGGATCGAGGAGGATCAGCTCCGCAGGCCGGAGACGCTAAACGAAATAGTAGACATACCGCGCTTCAAGGGCAATCTGAAGGGCAAAATGAGGATCTTCAGTTCGCCATCCTTCTTTGGCCTAAACGGTGACTACCGAACCGACAGCATTTGGGCAATAGTGTCGGCGCCCAGGATCTGGGACAGTGAGCTCGAGGAGGAGCTGAAGAACCAGCTGGCACAGTACCTCTCGGTCAGCGCGAACCTTGGAGTGAGCGTAAGGCCGATAAATCCAGTTGAGCCGTGGACGGTCGAGTTTCTCGTTGTGATGTCAAAGGCAAGGCCCGAGGACCTGGAGATCCACAATGTGATAAAGCAGAACGCACTTTCGTACCCACCGGAGGAGCTACTCCAGTTCAGGTCCTACAAGGTAGAGGAAGGATGAGTATTGCGGATCAATCAAAGCGCCTAGCAGAGATAACCAACGATATTTGGAGAAAAATTGATTTCTACGTGACGGCGGCTCTCTATATAGTTGCTGCCATTGTCCCTGTGCTCATAATACCTTCAGTCCCCACAGGAGGCGCTCTCGTCCTTCCCATCTTTGTGGGCCTCGTAATGGCTGTGCTGCATGTTCGTGGCCATCCTACACTGGCCAAGTTACTCTTCACTTACTACATGATATTCGTCGTACTAATGCAAGTGTTCCCGCTCGCGAATAGTCCGAATATAAGCAGCGACTTCGGGCTGTTAGAAGCTTTGTTGATCGTGCTAGGTTTAGTCTTACTCCCAATGTTGTTCCGCCCTTTTTCTGGATTGGACGTGGCCGGCGGGTTCCTGGCGGGGTCGCTCATGGTGGACCCGCGCTTTGTCCCCGTGGGGTTCGCCATTCTGATAGTCCTCTCGCTCTATCAAAAGAAGCTTGCCGGCCCGGCTGGCATGTTCCTGGTCGCGCTGCTAACAATGCAGCCCTTTGTGGTCGCGGCCTCCACAGCCAACAAGGCAATACTGGTCTTCCCTTCTATGTCCATAGAGTATATCAGGCTAATACCGAGCACCAATAAGCTATCCTTAGTTTATCTAGTAAAAAAAGTTTATCTAGTAAAAGGTTTGTTGCTGAATCCGATCTATCTCCTGGCTCCGAGCACTAGCTTTGGTCAGATGTTCTACGCGATCGGTGGGTTAGTTAATAATTTGTTGAATCATCTGGCAACGGAGGGCTTCAATAAGCCGCTCCATGTTTTAGCCTCTATCACACGATTCTATGTCATGCAAGTGCTGATGGCAGTAGTCTTCTCCGTGGTTTCCATTGTGAGCGTTGAGGGGATCTCCCTCCTAAGGACATATTTCCAGAACCCAGATAGAGGAGAGCTCAGCAAGTACTTTGCCACGCTCGAACCGCTCGTGTTCTCGCTGTTGCTATCGTTGCTCTTTATCTACTTCGCCTCCATGATGGGGGTGCCCCTAGGCTACACAACTGCGATCGGGTTCTCTGCGGGCTTCGCGCCTCTTGCCTTGGGGTCCGTCGTTGTGGGTGGGGCCGCTATTTCGGCTGAGGAGCTCTACATCAACAGGAGGGCTGAGGAGATCCTCCTTCGTGAGGATATAGAGAGAATAGCGAAGGAGCTCAGGACGCTCGAGGAGGACATAAGGAAGGACCTGGGACTTATCAGGGAATCCGTGAGGGAGAGGGAATTCCCCTACGATGAACCACTGGCTCAAATCGAAAAGGACATGACTGGCATACTTTCGGCTGCTGAGGATGGGGGTCTGGAGAACCTCAGGAGGCTTCGGGCCTCCGCAGGCGAGCTGCTGACGCAGGCCCAACAGCTGAGGAATAGGATGATCGCGGAAATTTTGGATTATGCGCGCACGGTTTCGCTCAGGTTCAACAGCTTAACGAGGCGCTACGCTGAGCTCACCGGTAGGACTCAGCCTGCGAGCTTGCCGGTTGATTACTCCTCCATATCTGATGTCGCACAGGTCTTAAGGGGTACATACGATACCTACAAGAGTCTTTCTAATGACATGATTTCTCTCTACAAAAGTGTCGCCGGGGCTCTCCACAGGCTGTTCCCCAATGAGGTTCCGGTTCCGGAGGAGGCTGAGCCCACTGAATCGCTGGATCGTTTGGAGGCCCTGCTCAACTATTTTCTGGTTCCACTCCTAGAGGGGAGGCGCGAGCTCTTTGAATCCTTCAGGGACAAGGTGTGCAACGAACTCAGCGTAGGGTGTGGAATCCCCATAATCGAGGCCCCAAAGCTGGTGGAAGAGCTTCAGAGGTGGGCCGAGGAGAAGGCCAGCGAGCTCGAGGAGAGAAGGAATGCGGTGATGTCGCTGAGGTCCACTTTCTCCGATATCGTAAAATTTGAGCATGGCTATTCATCTCTTATAGAGTCGGAGAAGGTGCTCCCGAAAATCGAGAATGTAATCGAATCGCTCAGGGGCTGGAGCGATGGAGAGTCCATCCTTGCTGCCGCAGCGGCGTACAGGGAGCTGGTCCCACAAATAGAGAAGGCGATAAAGGAAGATCGCATAAGGGTGAACGTGTTGTGCAACTATCGCCTAATGGAGCAGATGATCATCGACATGATGGACCAGAGAAACGAGCTCCGCGCAGAGGACATTCCGCTTTCGGCAGACGCCGCAGCCTATTTGATGAAGGTGATCGCGACGCTGAGGCCGGGTGAGTTCGCATATGAGGAGAAGGTGATGCCGTTCAGTGAGGTACGTAGAGTCCTGAGGAGGAGGAAATGAAATGTCTGAGATGACAAGCATCAGGCTGAAGTTTGAGCCGACAGCCAAGCCGGAGCTAAAGCCACCTAGGGAACTCCTCATAGACGTCGGAGTGCGTGCTGGTGGGCAATATGCTGTGCTATTTGTGGATAAGCCTGTGCCTAATGACGATCCACACGTGATGATTATCCGAGGACAGGAGGTGAAGGGGATCGAGAGGTGGCTTGATGCTATCGGCGCCGCGGATGCTGAATTATTGTATGTAGTTGTAGATACCACATCCACTTCGGACGTGGTGGCCTTGGTTGTAGAGAATCTCGTCAGGATGGCTGGAGACCACCTATACTCCCTAATGATGATTCCAAATGAGTCGAAAGATCCAGCCACTCACTATTTTTCATCTATAGCGCTTTACAAGCTACTGCGTGCATCGAGGCTGAGCGTAGCCGTGGATGAGACGCTCGCGGACTACTTCTGTGCGTCGGTTCTCGATCGTGGCCAGAGAGTTAATCGTGGCCATTTGTTAGAAACCCTGAGGAATGCGCTCCTCGCGTTACACAGCTCACACGCCGAATGGCTTGAATATCTTCCAGGCTCCAGGGGGATACTTACTAGGATACTTATTCCGAGCATCCTTTACAACTACGATAAGGAGGTCTTTGGGCGCGCAGAAAATGCACTCTTATTGCTCTCTCGCTTTCCACTTTTGCGTCGCAACCCAGATGCGGTCTTTTATGCGCTGGCAGTGGGGAGATCCTATAGTGCAGAAGAGCTGCAGTCAGCGATGCTCTCTGTGCTCAAGCCTTCAAGACCTAATGCAATATATTTTAGGGCCATTTCTGGGGAGGACGTACCTGACGCGCTCGTTCTATTTGAAGCTATCGGCATGCTGCCGTGCGGGTATCGGTATTTGGTTCAAGGGTCCGCTAGGTTCGCGTCGCTGACAGGACACGGCGGGTTCACGGAGCTGAGTGACATCATGGAGGTATGTGCGCAATGAGTGAGGGCCGAAGTATTGAGGTGAAGGTCGATGGGAAAAAAGGGACAGTTATTACAGATACCAAGATTGGCTCGCTTAAGATCGTATGGAGCGAGGGGACACTGAGGAAAAGGGTGAGGTCGGTAGAAGTCTCCTTTGATGACATAAGGCGGTCTACGCCCAACGGCACCTCTCTAAATATAGGTGGGATGATGGTGAACTTCCTGGAAGGCAGCTCGTTCTCTGCGTTGGTTGAAGCTCTTTCCGAGTACTATGAGCAGTTCAGGGGGGCCATTAGAGGCATATACAGCGCATTTATGCGTTGCATAGAGATTTACGCAGCACTTTCGGCGTTTCGAAAAGCGGCAAGTGAAAACCCTTTAGCGGCCGCTATGGAGTTTCCCGAAGAGGAGGCGCAGAGGCTAGGTGTGAAACGCCATAGTGCTACCTCCATAGAACAGGCATATCTGGACGCGCTTAATCACGCATGCGCTGAGCTGTCGTCGATAACTGTAACAGTGCCCAGCTCGATAGCAGGGGACGCGGGCCAAGTGCTAGATGAAATGCGCGAGGTTCTGAGCGGTCTGGACTCGGGTAGCCTATCCATTTCATCTGCAAGAGAACGCGCGGCTGCTATAGCCTTGGAGATCGATTCGCTGTGGCGCTGGCCAAAGGAGTAGGAGGATAGGGAGTCCGGCCAAGCCCCCTTAACGTGTAATCCTATATTTATATTAAATTTTGCAGATTTTGGATTATTCCCATGGTTTCAGCATTACGAAAGATACAGATGGGCCAGATTTGTTGCACAGATGGAAAATAAATATTTAGGTGTCTAAATCCGGGCAGATCATTAGATCTAGCGTGGGACACTATTATCGCATATTTACTTTATAATAACCGTAACGAATTGCGCCATTGCTCTATATATAAAGTAACGAACTTCCGGGTTTATATATACCAAGGTTAGATGCTTATTAATTTTATCAGCAATGCGTTTTTCCTCTTTTATCTGGAAATTATTTCATGGTCTTAAACATATAGCTGATAAAAAAATTAAGCAGATTTTGGATAAACCTAATTAAGCCATTCAACACAGCACTTTAATGGAAAAGTTTAAACCTAAAATAATTTAATTTAAAAAACACGGGTTGGGTTAAAGTAGGAGTGATAATTACGTCTTCAAACACCACTATGGAGAGAGTTTAACCGCGTATTTGATGAGCTCAATGTAACGGTACACAGCGCCAGGATAATATTTCAGATCATAAAGGGTAGAGCTTATGTATCCCTCTCCGATGAACTTCGCAAATCCTTTAAGGGCGTATTCTTCAAACTTTTCCCTCAGAGTGTCGTAGATGAAAAAAGCTGTATCGTAGCTGGCGTCTTCAAATTTTAAGCTGCTGTCGCGCTCTCGATGATTCATAAAAGTAGATTGATGGCGTAAAACATAATCGTTTAACAGCCTGAGATCAGCGCTCAGATCAGTGTTTTTATGGTTTTATGAAAAAATAAAATCATTTGTACCGTCTTACTTTGGTTGTTTGAAGTAAGCTTTTACCCTGGGCCTTGTCAGATACCAGAGTATGACTATCCCCAGGACCGTCCCGATCGGAAAATCGAGCAGCTCGAGAACAGCCCCGATCATCATCAAGATTCTCCCCCAGTTTCTACCGGAAAGGAAAGCTAGCGCAAAAATCAGCGACAGGATTCCGATGACAACAAAGATAAGGCCAAGCTGCGCAAAGATCAGGCCAAACGGTCCCATCGCTGTGCCAAGGCCTCCGATGAATGTGCCTATCCCTATGTAGATAGCCGACCCTATGATCTGCAGGACGCCGAGCACTAGCACACCATTAGGTCTGGGTATTCTCGCGGGAGGGTTCGGGCCGATATTGAAAGAACCGCACACAGGGCAGTAGTTCATCCCGTACGGAACTGGCGACCCGCACTCCTGGCAGTACTGAATCTGAGAAGTTACAGGTTGAGCTGTGGGCTGATATGCGGTTCCCGGCGCTGTCGAGGGTGCGGCTTGTTCTGATCTATTCTGGACAGTTTCTTCCGTGAACCTGTAGCCGCACTTGATACAGTAAACTGCGTCATCCGGGTTCTGGGCTCCGCATTTTGGACAGTACTTTGTCATTTAATATCTATGAGTATTACTTATATATATAAATAATAAATATTTAACAATATGAGAATGTGGGACGCTATTATAACATATTTGCTTTATAAAAAACCTTAACGGATTTCGCCACTGCTTTATGTATAAAGGGACGAATTTTTAAACTTCCTGATTTATATATACGGCATGTGCAGGATGTACAGCGACGATATCCAAAGCTAAACGACATAAACAATTATATCAGTGAAGAGTACAGGCTAACTCATCCAAAGAGCAAGAGGGACTGGAGGACATACGAGCAGCAATTCTCAAGGAGGGTCAGCACAACAATGAAAATGCTTGACCCATTGATCCATGAAGCTGTGTCAGCAATACATATCGAGAAATCAGCAGGACATCCCCACTCTCTTCCACTTGAGGAAAGAGTCAAGCCGCTTTATTAAAAGCAGCTCATTGGCGAATCAAACAGGATGTTCTCAAACATGCTGGCAATGTTCTCGATGCTGTCTAGAATAGAAGTTTCCTACAAGACAATCGAGAGGCTGTACTCTGATCCCGAGGTAATGCTTGCGGTGCACAATCTGTTGTTGAAAAAGAAGGGCATCACTGAATCCGATATTACTGGAGATGGCACCGGGTATTCACTCACGGTTAAGAAGAACTATGAATCCTATGAGCAGAAGCTGAAGGATATGGCAAAGGTGAGCAACATTGGGCAGCAAACAAAAAAGCACAAAAGGAAGCTCTTTGCCTACATGTTTGCCATTATGGACCTGAATACAAGGATGTACATATCATATGGTTCTATCACGAAGTCAGAGAGGGATGCCTTTGACAAGGCCATGCTTTCGAACATGGATGTTGACATTGACACTGCCAGGCTTGACAGGTGCTATTCCAATCCCATCTATGTTGAAAAGTTTAACAATAAGGTGTACATAATACCAAAGATGAACTTCACACTAAACGGCTCACAGAAGTGGAATGACATCGTGAAGGATTTTATGCAGAATACGATGGCTTACATGGAGCAGTATCACCAGAGAAGCAATTCAGAGGCTGGATTTGCCGCCGACAAGAAAATGATGGGATGTGGCCCAGAGGCGTGATAACAGGGTTGACAGCGCTTTATTTTGCACAGGCCTGTGGCACAACTTATTCAACTTTGATAGATGAACAAAGCTGTGTTGAACTGATTTCCCTTCCAATGATAAGTTTGATGAAGATAATGAGTTAAAGGAAACTAATGAAACGTTTGTTAATGATGCTGATAATGAGACGCGTTTTGCGGACTTTGGCATTTGTTGCAAGGTATAACCTATAACACGCTTTAAAAAATCCAAAACAAGGCGCTTCAGAATTGTTTCAGCGTTAAATAAAATAAAAAAGTTAATCTAAGTGTATGAATTCAAAACCTTAAAGCATAATAACTCAAAAAATAGTAAGACCTTGAATAGCTCAATAACGATGAAGTTTTTGCTTTAATAAATTATGCCGTTTACGAAACAGCTAAAATAAAAAACTAGTACATGCAGAGTATAATCTAATGTTTTCTTCATAATTAAACTGCATTTAATTTTATTACCTGAAATTTACAGTTTAAGTAATGAAATCCGTGATATAACATCGTAGAAATCTGGCAGCTCGCAAGCCTTTATTGGCATTCGTATGACAAAAACATAAATTAAATCAGGACTTGTTTATCTATTGTAGATGATCGAAAACATTTTTTGCACTGATTTATTTAAAGCTGATTTATAAGTTGAAAACAAGATCTGGATTGCGGTCGGCGGGATTTGAACCCGCGATCTTCAGCTTGGAGGGCTGACGTCCTAGACCAGGCTAGACGACGACCGCTTCAAGGTATTTTTGAGAACTATGAATATAAATTTAACTATGCAAACTTATAATCTAGTGGTTCAAAGATAATTTGAAACTCAACTTTTCTCATATAGTGGTCTTCATGGTAAGTTATTATGAACATTCATCTTTTAAATCAAAGACCTTGTCCGTAAGGGCTGGTAGTTTACTAAAGCGTCTGGTCGACGCAAGAATTGTTAAAAAAGAGAATGAAAGATACAGCATGATAGACCTGGTTTATGAGATATTACGGAGCTAGATGTGAACAACCATCTTAAAGCTGCAAAAGCCTGTAACTATACCAAAAACTTAAATTTTTGAGCTGAGAATTAAGCTTCATGAGCCTGAAGATCGAGGCAGTTAACGTTGATGTTCCCGTAGGCTATAACGTGATCCTTGGGCAATCGCACTTCATAAAGACCGTTGAAGACCTGTATGAAACTTTAGCTTCTTCTTCTCCATCTATAAAGTTCGGGTTTGCCTTCTGTGAGTCAAGCGGAAAGGCACTGATAAGGTTTGATGGAAACGATCAGGGCTGCATAAACCTTGCAGTAGAAAACGCCAAGAAGATAGGCGCAGGGCATTCTTTCATAGTTTACTTAAAGGACAGTTTCCCGATAAACGTGCTGAACAGGATCAAGAGCGTTGAAGAGGTTGACTGCATTTACGCTTCAACTGGCAATCCATTAAAAGTTATAGTGGCTGATGACGGGGAAGGCAGGGGCATACTGGGCGTTATAGATGGCGTGAAGCCTAAGGGTGTTGAAAACGAAGAAGACAAACAGGAGAGGCGCGACTTTCTCAGGAAGTTAGGTTATAAAAAGTAAAGATAAGCTTAAACAAACAGCTTGACAAAAAATAACGGTTTGAAGTGCTCTATATGCGGAAAAGAAGCCGTTCGTCATGTACCTTATGCTAACATAGCTCTCTGCAGGGATCATTACGTTGAATGGTTTGAGAAAAGGTTCTTCAGACATGCAGAAAATTTTAAGATATTTGAAGGAAGCAGAAAGGTTGCCGTTGCGGTTTCGGGAGGCAAGGACAGCGTTTCACTTTTGCATTTAACAAAGATGGCTTCAGAAAAATACAACTTTGAAGTCCTGGGCATAACGATCGATCTTGGGATTGACAAAGGTACAGCTTACTCAAAGAACAGCGTCGAAGTCGCCCTTTCAAACTACAAAAAGCTTGGAGTTGATTACGTGATAGTTCCGCTCAAGGAGAAACACGGCTTCAGCATAGATGAAGCAAAACGCTACATAAACAGGCCCGTTTGCAGCACATGCGGGCTTGCAAAGAGGTACGTGCTCAACGAAGTTGCGGAGGAGCATGGTGCGGATACTCTTGCGACGGGGCACAACCTTGACGATATGGCCCAGTACGTGCTTTCTGCTTACGTTCATGGAAACCTTGACTATGTTCTCAGAAACGGGCCCGTGATACCGGCAAGGCCTGGCTATCAGGTTAAAAAGGTAAAGCCTCTGTTTTTAACTCCTGAGGAAGAGACCCTTCATTACGCGCTGATAAAGGGCTTTGATTTTATCTATGATCCATGCCCCTATTCGCGAGAATTCAACAGGGTTTCAAAGGAGAAGCTAGGTCTTATAATAAAAAAGATTGAAAAGGAATACCCGGGGTTTACGCTTGGCCTGGTGCAGACTTTTGAAAAAGAAGTTAAACCAAAGATGCATTATACAGGAGAGACCCAAGAAGTTGCAAGGTGCAGAATATGCGGAAGACCAACAACACCTGGAAGGGACATATGTTCATTCTGTTCAGTAAAGATGAAGATCTACGAAAACCTTCACCGTTCAGATGGACTTCAGAAAGCTCACAACGGCTGAGTTGAACTTTTCGGGTTCCTCTAAGTAACAGGGATGGATCTTCCCTATTATCTCAAGCCTCGATTTTTTGAGATATTTTATGAGAGTTTCATAATTCTCTTTTGGAGAGATCGTGTCCTCAGAGCCCCATATAAGCAGAGCTGGTTTATCCCTAAGCTTAGGGAGCCTTTCCTCATAGAGCCAGACACCAACAGCTCCCACGAGTATAAGCCCGAGAATCCTTTCACTGTGTGATGTAGAATAGTCAAGCGCCTCTTTTCCTCCCAAAGAAGCCCCCATGATGACAAAACTATCAACTTTAAGCCTATCTACAAAGATTGAAAGGAAAGAAGAAATGCTAGAAAAGTTACCCTTTTCGCTCTTTCCGAAGCCCGGCATGTCGATTGCGATAGCTTTCCAGCCTGCATCTGATATTGCTTTAATTGTTCCTGTTTTGGCCCAGACATCAGCTGTAAAAGAAGCGCCGTGTAGCATTATAACAGGTTTACCCTTACCTTCTTCCAGGTACCTTATTTTTGCTCCTTCAACATCTATATAATGTTCTTCCATTGGCCTTTATTTGAAAAAGCTTAAAGATAAAATTTGCTGATTTACAGGTAATATTTTAAGATCATTTCGTCTGAAGCGCCTGTTATAGATCTATACTTTTCAGTTCCGAAGCTGCCTATTATGTGTTTAAATGGAACAGCGTATTCAGGCTTCCACCTTACGAAGATATCTTTTTCTTCGTTTAGGTTGTGCTCAAGCAGCGTTTTGAAATAGAGCGGTATCCTCCTTTCAAGCATCTCAAAGTTCTTTTCGTTTATCCATTTTTTTATGTTGTCCCCTAAAGTTGCTATGAGCTTGTGATCAGCTGAGATCCTCTTCACATACTTTAAAAACTCCTGATCCTCTTCTTCTTTTTTCATAAGTATCGGGAACACTATCTCATCTTCATGCTTTGCGTGACAGTTGATCACGAAGTCGTTTAAAGGAATAAAACCGTCTACAGCGTTCTTTATCTCTGAAAGCTCCTCTGATTTTAACCTTATAACTGAATGTTCAAAAAGCAGCACATCAACAGAATCCATATTTTTTCTTTACCTTCATTTTATATAAATGTGTTGTGCATTTGTTAGTAGCTTGCTAAACATTAAAAGCTTAATATGTGTATCATAGGGGGAATTTTTTATTAAATATTTCCCATATGTTGTTATATGGATGTAAAGGAATACATACTGAACAAAAAAGAAGATATAAAAACCTCAGGTTTATCCGAGGGGCATAAAAACAAAACCGTCAAAGGAGTTTTTTAGCTTTCTTTCAGCGCTTCTTTTTGGCAGAAGCCTTATCTTGATCGTCCTTCTGTTGCTTGGCTTTACTTCAGCAGCTGTTTTTTGCGCGAACCGGCATATCCTGAAAAGTCGGCTCAGGCACCCACCAGCTACAATTTGACCAACCCAGCAATGAAAAACAAAGATCGAAGGAGTTATATTTATCACAGGCTTAAACTCTAACCGTTTTTATCTTTTTTGTAAACGGCGAAGCTTTCAGCTTTTGTAAACAGCGTCAACACAATTTTATTAAAAAGAAATTATATCTAAACGCGCGCAAAAAATCCTAGGTTAATGTTCATAAAGCCTTTAGATTAAGCATAAATACATACATAATTTTAATTCTGATATGAAAGTTGCAGTAATAGGTGTAGGTCGCTGGGGCGAAAACCATGTAAGGGTGCTTAGCAGGCTGGGAAGGCTCAGCGGAATATATGACGCTGACAGAAACAGGGCACTGTCTGTGGCTCAGAAGTACGGAACTTTAGCGTATAATTCTCTTGATGAACTGCGACCTGGTTCGGTTGACGCCGTTGTCGTCGCGACCCCTGCAACTACACATTATGAAGTCGCAAGGGCTTTTATAGAAAAGGGCATCAACGTGCTTTTGGAAAAGCCTCCATCGACGAACTTTGAAAGTGTAAAAAAGCTTTATGAGATTTCAAAAGATAGGGTCAAGGTAGGAGTTGGATTTATTGAAAGGTTTAACCCTGCATTTGCAGGGCTTGAAGAATGCTACAGGAGTTCATCCAGCGCTTTCTTCTACAGACTTGCAACAGGTTCAAACGTAAACGATGTAGGCGTGGTTCTTGACCTCATGATACATGATATCAACCTCGCAGATCATCTTTTTGGAACGGCCAGAGTCTTGTTCAAGAATGTTATAAGGGAAAACGGAAGGGACGTTACTGCGGAAGCCCTTCTGGACTACGGGAGCTCAAGGGCTTACCTGATTTCAAGCTGGAAGTCCACAGGCAGGTTCAGAAAGATAGTAGCTTTTGGAGAAACAGCTTTGACAGAAGCCGATCTGGCTGAGAAGAAAGGATCCTGTACCGAAATGGATCATAGCATCAGGAGCGTGGAAGGAAAAGATAAAGACCTCCTGGAAGCTGAACATCTGCAGTTTGAAAGGTTCATTAGCTCGGGAGAACCTTTCCCCGATATTTCTGAAGCCGTAAAGGACATGGCAGTAGTTGAGGAGGTCCTTTCTTGAGGGTTTTTAAACCATCTTTCAGAAAAATATCTGTAACAAGCCCGATGAGTTCAGCCAACATTTCTGCGGGCTTTGACGTGCTCGGGGTAGCTCTTGACGCTTATCATGACGAGCTCGATATCGAGCTAGATAAAGATAAAAAAGGCATAAGCGTCAGCTCTAACGTCCCCCTCTCTGGAGAAAACACAGCAAAAAGGGCTGCAGAGCTTTTCTTTAAAAAGGTAGGGTATACGGGAGGGGCAACAATAAAACTCATCAAGGGTATACCCGCGGGCAAGGGGCTTGGTTCAAGCGGCGCTTCTGCTGCTGGAGCTGTTTTTGCTCTTAACGTAGCTTTCGGAAACGCTCTGAGCTTGGCTGACGTTATAGACATTGCCGCTAACTCAGAGAGCTCGCCCCATGCGGACAACGTATCTGCAAGCATCCTTGGAGGGTTTGCGTTTGTTCATTCCAAGTCACCTTACAGCGCTTTCTCAATATACAGAAAGTGGAAATTCTACTTAATAATTCCCAGATCAGAAACTCCAGAGTCAAAGACAGAGCTTCTGAGAAAAGCCCTGGGCGAACCTGTACCGTTTGAAAAATATGTTGAGGAAAAGTACGCTTTAAATTCTATGCTCAGGGGGCTTCTGTACGATGAACCTGATGCTTTCGGGAAAGGGATGAACATTGAAAGTTACCATCAGGTCATCAGGTCAAGGAGCGGGTTGTATTCTGATTATATCAAGCTAAAAGGTTCGCTCATCGATTCTGGAGCGCTGGGTGTTTGTATAAGCGGTGCAGGCCCATCCATCCTGACTCTTCCTGGAAAAGAAACTGACATGAAAACAATAAAAAGTGTTCTAGAAGAAAATGAAGTAGAAGCCGATATAATAGAAGCTAATGTAAGCGAAGGAATAAAAATAAAGAATTTAGAAATATAGGTTACTTTAACGGAACGTACAGAGAAGATCTGCTTGCCCCTATGCCTGGTGTTCCGTGTACTACTTTCTTTACTGGGTGTGCGTACTCTCCGATATAATGTCCGATCATCTCTGGCTTGATCTCTATCTCAACGAACTCCTTTCCGCTGTAAACTTTGAACTTCTTTCCAACCATGCTGGGGAGGATTATGGTATCCCTTTCATGTGTTTTGATTACTCCATCAGTTTCCTTGAGCTTCTCAAATATTATTCTCTTTCCGTAGTTTGCTGAGCTAAGCCTTTTAAGAGACCTCCTAGCTCTTGCAGGTAACAGGTTCATAAGCTCGTCCATCTGCATGTTTTTAAGCTCCTCAACAGTGTATCCTCTATACCTAAACTCTTTTACCATGTTTTGTCACTCCTAATTAAAAACATAAAAAGGTTTTGCATTTTTACTTTCCTCTTCCGGTTTTTCTCGCTGCTATATGTCCTACTTTCCTTCCAGGAGGCGTATTTCTTGCGACTGTCGTTGGCTTTCCTGGGTGCTGGTGCCTTCCACCTCCGTGTGGATGGTATACAGCAGCCATGGCAACCCCTCTTACAACAGGCCACTTCTTTGCCCTTGATCTCATCAACCTGCGCTTGTTTCCTGCTTTCAGGAAAGGCTTTTCTCCGGCCCCTCCTCCCGCGGCTATTCCCACGGTAGCCCTAGATGTACTGGGTATGAGTACCTTTTTGCCCGATGGCATCTTGACGCTCGTCATTTCTCCTTCATGACCCATAACTATTGCATACGTTCCTGCAGACTTTACGAACTTCCCCCCATCGTTAAGAACTCTTTCGATGTTAAAGACAAGCGTTCCTTCAGGAAGTTTGCCAAGCGGCAGGACGTTTCCGTCCTTAACCTGAGCTTCTGGTCCAATGCTGATTTTCTGTCCTACTTCTAGCTGTTTTGCGGCAGGAAGGTAAACTCTGCTTCCGTCATCAGAAACAAGCAGAGCGATTGGTACACCCCTTCCCCTTTCATGAATTATGTTCTTTACAGTATACTCTTTTGTTTTCAAAGGGTCCAGTTGTGGGTACTTTAACGCGGCTATCTTTCCCTTTTTTGCGCTCCTGAACTGCGGAGCGCCCTTTCCTCTCCTTTGTGGAAGAATCTTCTTACCCATTTCACATAACACCTAACTCTGAAGCAATGTCTGAAGCCTTGAACTCAGGTGCAAGCCTCACGTAAGCCTTCTTTCCCTTTTTATCTATGAGTGTGTTTACCTTTTCCACCTTTACTCCATAAAGCACTTCAACTGCCTCCTTTATCTGGTTTTTGTTGGCTTTAGTATCTACGTAAAAAGCAAGCTTGTTCTCTTTTGCTATCATGTTAACAACCTTTTCTGCCTTTATTGCACCCTTTATTATTCTGTAAGCTGTTTCAGCGTCCATAAACTCCTACCTCCTTGAACCTTTCGTTCAGCACATTTAAAGCTGATTCGGTGTATATCACCAGCCTTCCCGGCTTTCCTCCGGGAGCAAGATGCAGCACGCTTAGATCTTTTGCTTTTACAGCATCAACCCCTTTTATGTTCTTTGCTGCTTTTATTAAAGGCGAACTGCCTGATACAACAAAAAGCGGTCCAACGCCTTTTTCCTTTATCCTCTTGAGCTCGTTTGTGAGCCCAAGCTTAATCAGAAGGGCTTCAACGTCCTTTGTCTTATTGATTTTTTCAACATCATCAGAAACAACTAACGGAAGGTTACCATCGTATTTGTGCCCCCTGTCTTTTACAAGCTGTATGTTTATCGTAGAAGCTAAGGCTGACTCTGTAGCTGCTAGCCTTTCCTTTTTGTTTATCCTCTTGTATATGTTCTTCTCAGCTTTCGGAGGATGCGCTAACCTTCCTTTCACCACGCTGGCAACGCCTCCAGCCTGACCTGCTCTCGGTGTGCCAGAACCCTTGATCCTTGCAAGCCTTGCTATACCATAACCCGTGTTCCAGGATTCAGCAGAAACCTTCATACCAGCTGTTGGATCTCTACCTTTTGGCTGAAGTCCATGAGTGAACAGTATCCAGAAAGCCCTTTCAATAAGGGGCTTGTTAACGGAAGATTCGAACAATTCTGGAAGCTCTATCTCCTTTACAGGTTTTCCTTCAGTATCTAGAACGTTCGTCTTCATACTTTAATCCCCTCTAGTGAAAGGTTAAGTATGCTAGGTGGCTTGAATTCTTTCTCGACCCTTACGGCTTTTCTTATGAGCAGCGGCCTTCCTTTGGGTCCCTGCACAGAACCCATTAATATTACATAATCTGAAGTTACTTTCTTTACAGGAAGCAAAATTCCTGGCTCTTTTGAAAGCCCGAGAACCCTCAAGCTGTAAATGGTCCTCCTCTGATAACCCATCTGTCCAGCACGGGGCACAGTGTACATCACGGAAGCTGGATGCCATGGACCTATGGTACCAACTGCTCTGACGCTTTTTCTGGATTTGTGTTGCTTTCTCTTAATGCCGAACCTCTTAACTGGTCCCTGAAAGCCTTTGCCCTTTGTAACCCCTATAACGTCGACGTATCCCCACTTAGACATGAAGTCCTTTGGCTGAAGCGTCTGGTTAATTATCTTCTTTACGTATTCAACATCAGCCTTTATGTCTTTACCTGAAACAGGTATTTCAAGTCTGTAGGGCTTTTTCTGAGAAAAACCTGACTCTTTTGGAATAACGTCAACAACAGCGCGCACTTCATTAACTCTGCTGATGTCCAGAGAATCAGATAATTTTCCAAGATTTATACGGTAACCATCATAGAGACCATATACCCTTGCATCAACTACGTGTATGGGCGGGATCGCGACAACAGTAAAAGGAACAAAAAGTGGTTTCCCAAAGTTTGGCGTTGATTCCTTATCGTCAGTTATTATTGCGTGACCCATACCAACCTTTAACCCTAAAACAGCAGCAAGGGACGGTTCTTCCGTTGGAACATAATACTTTAATCTAGGAAGTAAAGTAGCGGCTCTCTTTCTAGGGTAAAAAGCTAGAGAGCCCCTGTGTGGAGCATGATGCTTTCTGTGGCCTATAAGCCTTCACCTTCCCATGACTACACTTCTCTATTAATAAATTTTTAGTCTATATTTAAGGCTCTGCCATCCAAACGAGTTGCATCTAGACCTCAAGCTCTGAACACAGGTAAGCAAATGGCTTGTTTGACAGTATAGCTTTCATTTAAATGAGGGTAACCATTCAGACCCAGTAACCTTTAGCTCTTCAGGACAGATATTGGGCCAGGTTCTTTATCGTATCATAAATGCGGTCAGGCCTGAGCTTATGCTCCTCGCAGTGAGTTTGTAAAGATATTCAACGCTGTAGTTTCTTTCCAAAGACCTTTGCGTCAATCAAGATAAAAGGGGTTTTGATTCGTTGAGAAATACGTTCAGCATAAAAGTTTTCCCGATTCTTCTGATTCCAGTTAACAGCAAAAGGGGCTTATCAATCTTTTCCTTAAGCTCATTAAGCTCCCTTTCTCTACCGAAAAGATCCGATCTAATGGTTTTGGGTCTTTCGTCAAAAAGCGCTTCAGCCCCAGAACATAAAAACTTTTTATAATTTAAAAGCGTTATCTAGCTCGATATCGAGCTAGATATAGTCATAACTTAGAAATTTTGCTTTAAAACTTTTTAACCTTATGGTGGTTAAGAAGACGAAATTTTTTCTCAAGCTTTAGATAGCTTTTTATGTTTTTGAAATTTTCGGCTAATGATCTTTGCAGGCTGATGTCAAATCCTGTAAAAAGAAGGATCATAATAAAAATCCAGCACAGAATTCTCAGTAAGCAAAAATTTGTGAGTTGTAGTTTGACAAAAACAGGATCTTAAAAGAAAAGCTCAGGTTAAAGCGTGGCGGTGAACCAGGATGTATTGATCGCAAGTTCCATGGCAGTTAACTGCCATTACTTACGTGCGCTTTTCATAAATCTGATCGCATTTAAGGAAAAAGGTATAAACAGATCTTTGAACTATATATGTAGTTGGGATACAAAAAGGTTCTCCTTGTGGCTGAAAGGGATACGATCACGGGTAAGTTAAAAAGTGGCCCATCCCTGAGGCTAAAATATGGGGTTGATGGATACAGATTCATAATAAAGGAGGACCCTTTTTCTCAGTCTAGGTACGTAAGAAACCTCAGCTTTAACTCTATGACCACTCTTTACATGCTTCTTAAAGCGTTGCTTCAGAGAGCAGTAACTGTAAACGGAGACTTTGACTTTGTGCACTCTTTTTTCTGGACATTTTACAGGTACAGGAAGCCATGGATACATGAAAATGATCAGTCTCCCTCTCAGCTTATATTTAACTATTTTAAGATGAAAAACGGTTTTGGTCAGAAAGTTGTAGAAATGATAGCGAACCTGCTCAACGGTTCTAAGGCTGTGATAACGTGGACAAACTATTCAGCAAAAGGTTTTGTTGACGATGGAGTTGAACAGAGCCTGGTTCATATGATCCCGCTACCGATGGAGGTAAAGTGTAAAAAGAAAGAGCACCGCGGAATAAAAGTGCTCTTCGTTGGCAGGGATTATTACAGGAAAGGAGGAGACATAGCGTTGAAAGCCATGATGAATGTTCTTCAAAAACACAGCGAAGTTACCTTCACTTATGTTGGTAAGGCTACAGTTCCAGAACATCCAAGGATAAAGCATTATGAAGGA
>Ga0080003_1000636_pt1 | contig 22087 bp, 26 predicted proteins | sample JossMetagenome_FD_69206 | JGI IMG/M metagenome (GOLD analysis project Ga0080003, IMG submission 69206) | Hot spring microbial communities from Joseph's Coat, Yellowstone National Park, USA - JC2_E (SPADES assembly) (version 2) | ecosystem: Environmental > Aquatic > Thermal springs > Hot (42-90C)...
CCGACATCGCGGCTCTCAGGCGACGTCGCAGCGGAGCGCGGCCCCTTCGTCCCCAGGAAGATTTTTAATCGTACTCCCCGGAGCCGAGACAATGGCGAGGCTCAGCATGATCGCCGAGGAGCTGCTCAGGCGCTACCCTGACAGGTTCACCACGGACTTCGAGCACAACAAGAGGGCGCTGGAGGAGCTCGTGGAAGCGGAGTCCAAGTACGTCAGGAACGTGCTGGCCGGTTACATCACCAGGTACATGAGGAGGATCAGCGCCGCGGCGGAGGCCGCCTCCCCGTCGGAGCCCGGCGAGGAGGCGGGCGGGTCGGAGGCGGGGGCCGCCTCCACTTGAGCGGGCTCCGGGCAGTGGAGCTGAGCGGCCTAGGGATCCGCCTGGGATTCGCCCCCCTCGGGGCCTTGAGGCAGCACGAGGAGGTCTTCGCCGACGCGGCGCGCTCCCTGGCGCTCGCCATGGAGTCGGAGGGCGTGCTGCTGGACCCCCTGATGGTCGACTCGTCCACCCTCACGGTCCTGGACGGCGCCCACAGGGCCTCCGCGCTCGCGTCGCTCGGCGCACGCTGGGCGGCCGTCGCGGCCGTGGACTACGGGTCACCTGAGGTCTCGGTTGGCCGCTGGCTCAGGGCCATCGATCCGGGCGCCGCCCGCGAGGCGGCGCTCTCGCTGGGCATGGCGGAGGAGGGCCCCGAGGCGGCGCGCTCCGCGGTCGATTCCCACGGGCCGCGCGTCGCGGTCCTGATGCCGGGCGGTCCCTCCTACTTGGGCCCGGCCCTCGGGAGCGCCCTCGAGGCGCACAGGCTCGCCAGGTCCATATGGGCGCGCCCCGGGTCGCATCCCGAGCTCATCCCTGACGATGAGGTGGGGAGGGCCCTGGAGTCCGGCCGCGCGGTCATATATGTCAGCGCCCCCTCCAAGCTGGATGTCCTGCGGGCAGCGTCCTCGGGGGAGCTCTTCCCCCCGAGGAGCACGAGACACCGCTTCGGCGCCAGGCCCCTGGGGCTGGGCGTCCCCCTGGGCGTCCTGAGGTCCGACTCCGAGCCCGACCTCTCGCCCCTGGAGGAGGCCGCGCGCTCCGCCGTGCTCCAGCCCGGCGATGAGGGGCATCGGGGCGAGAGGCCGCTCATCGTCAGATGGGCCGCGCGGGGGCGATGCGCTTGGTGGAGGCGCTGGCCTTCGCGCGCGCGGTGCGCTGCGACTCGGCGCCGGGCGACTGGCCCCCGGGCTGCACGGTCCAAGTGGTGCCGTGCCGCCTCCTGCCGGGCCTGGAGTTCGCGCTGATAGCAGCCGCGCAGGCGCGCGAGTCCAGGAGGAGAGGGATCTGCGTCGCCAGGAGCGCCGAGCTAGACCTGCTCCTGAGGCTGCTGCGCACCGACAGGATAGAGGCGGCGCTGGCCGCGGTCCGCGGGGCAGGGCGGGAGGAATGCTGCGTGGTCGCGGGCTACGGGGGCGGCGCGTGCTCATCAGCGCTCGACTCGCTCCCGGAGCCGCCCTCGGTCGAGTGGGCCGGGGGCGACTGGAGGCTGATGGTCGAGGAATCGGCCCTCGTCGGGTCCCGCCCATCTCCTTGCGAGGGAGTTCTCGATTCCCAGGAGGTCCATGACCCTCCCCACCACCGAGTCCACGAGGTCCTCGATGGTCCTGGGCCTCCCGTAGAACCCGGGGGATGCGGGCATCACTATCGCCCCGGCGGACGAGGCCCTCAGCATGTTCTCTATGTGGATGGTGCTCAGAGGAGCCTCCCTCACCAGCAGGATCAGCCGCCTCCTCTCCTTCAGGTGCACCATCGCGGCCCTCACCAGAAGGTTGTCCTCCACCCCGTGGGCTATCGCCGCCAGGGTCCTCATGCTGCAGGGCGCTATCGCCATGCCGTCGGTGCGGAAGCTCCCGCTCGAGATCGGCGCGTCCAGATCCCGCTCCGAGTACACCCTGGCCCCCCGCAGGAGGTCCTCCAGCGGCGCGTCCAGCTCGTACCTGGACGTGATACGCGCAGCGTCGCTCACGACCGCGTAGACCTCATGTCCCGCCGACGCCAGCGCGCCGACGAGCCTGACCCCGTAGATGGCGCCGCTGGCCCCGCTCATCCCCACGACGTAACGGCCCAAGTCGGCCTGGATACGGCGGCCGGCCTTTAAAGGGTGCCGGAGTCGGCGCCGCTGGAGGGCTGGCGCCGCGCGATGCATCTTCCTCGCTCGGGCGAATTATAATAAAATTTATATCATATTGAATTCTATGTACAATCGTGAGCGATCATCTGAACCGAATCTATCCGGGCGCCCTCGTCGGCTGGATAATGGACGCGTTCGATCTGAGCATGCTGTTCCTCTTAGTGCCGGTGCTTGCTGACGTCTTCTTTCCGGCAAAGTACGGCCTAGCGATAGTCGGTACCTGGAGCATATACACGATGACGTTCGTGTTCAGGCCCGTGGGCGGCGCCGTGTTCGGCAGGCTCGGGGACCTCATAGGCAGGAGGAACACGATGGTAATCACGCTGACCGGCCTGGGGGCCGCGGTGTTCCTCACGGGGTTCCTCCCCACATACGAGCAGGTGGGGGTGGTGGCGCCGATACTGCTCTTCGTGCTGAGGGTGCTGACCGGGACGTTCGCCGGTGGCGAGTACGGCAACAGCGCCGCGATACTCGTGGAGTCCGTCGAGCGCGGCAGGAGGGGGCTCTGGGGCGCGCTGCTCCAGATAGGGTACCCCATAGGGTACACGCTGGCCGCGTCGACGTTCCTCGCGCTCCACTACGCGTTCCCGGGCGTGCAGTTCGCCTCGGTGGGATGGAGATGGATGTTCTGGCTCGGGATAATACCTGCGTTCGTGGGCCTCATAGTGAGGCTCGCGATGCCGGAGTCGGCGCTCTGGCAGAGAACCGTGAAGGAGAGGGGGGTCAACAGGGCGCCGTTCACCACAATACTCAGGAATCCCGCGTATCGCCTGGGGATGATCTCCGGCGCGCTCGCCATGACGGGCATAGCCTGGGTCTACGGCCTGACACTGGGATTCTACCCGACCATCCTCTCCTATCACGGGTTCCTCCAGTTCCCGTACTTCCTCTACGTCGTCATAGTTGCAATCCTGGTCTCGCTTGCAGGATACCTGATATCGGGAGCGCTGAGCGACCGCGTCGGCAGGAGGAACACGATGATCGGGTTCTCAATAGCCGCCCTGGTCGCCGCGGTCCCGATCGCATATCTGATAATGGAGCGTGCGTACGGCTTCTACGGCACCATGGCAGCCGCGAGTGTCCTGGCGTTCCTGACGACCGGCATCTACGGCGTCATCCCCGCCTACCTCTCTGAGAAGTTCTCCACGGACGTCAGGAGCACCGGCGTGGGTTTCTCGTTCAACGGCGGGTTCATAATCGGCAACTGGAGCACCGCCATCCTGCTGCTCCTGACGTCCATGACCAGCACCGCATTCTACGCGTATTGGGGCGCCTTCATAGTGGTGGGCGAGCTGTTCGTACTAGCGTCTGCACTGGCGTCATCGGAGACCAAGGGCGCGGAGCTCGGCTAATGAATCCCTGGGGGGTGATCGCCCCCGGCTAGCCGGGGCGGCGACAGGGTCGAATCATCACCCGTTAACTCCCCGTGGGCGTCAGCTTCCAACCCACTGCTGACCCGGAGGGGCCGCCGGGCCCGATAAGTCCGGTCTCAGGCGTCTCCCGGGGATGGGAGTGCGGGACGAACGGCAGTGCGGCCCAGCGATCCATACAGCGACATTCCTGGGCCGCGCGGCGCCTCCAACGTCACGCTTAAATCGACGATCCCCCGCGGATGGTGCGCTCCGGTAGTATAGACCGGCCAAGTATGCCGGCCTCTCGAGCCGGTGACCCGGGTTCAAATCCCGGCCGGAGCACCATCCATAAAAATCACGCGTGGGGCTTTACACTAACATGTCAAACTTTCGGGTGCAAACGGTCCGGCGCTGGTGTCTCCGCCATAGATAGGCGGATACGACGTCCGGGCTCGGTTACTCGAGGACCATGATGGCCCTAGGGTCTCTAAGGCGGCGCTCTCGCGCTATCTGCAGGGTTAGCGCTCCGTCCCCGATGATGTCGTGGGGAGACACCCGGGCAGCTGGGGGCGTCGAGTTCCTCTCGGCGGGCCACACGCCGGGAGGCTCAGGGCGGTCGGGATCCTTGAAGAGAGAAAGTCCGTGGGCGTTTGCTGCTCTAACGGATGATAGCGGCCGCGTAGCGCTTCGGGGAGCATGTTTCGCGCTTCTCATGAAGTGCCCTCGGGGGCAACGCTCCGGCAAGATTAATTCCGGCCCAGGTCCCGGGGCGGCCATGGCGAAGCCGCCTGCGAGCTCTCTGAGGAAGTACGTATTCCCCCGGTACGGCACGAGGAGGGATGATGTGGTCTCCGGCCCTGGCGTCGGCCTCGACGTCGGAATAGCCAGGGTTGGTGGAGGTAAGGTCATCGTGTCGCATTCCGACCCCGTACACGGTGCGGTGAAACACGTCGCATGGTTGGCTGTTCATGTAGCATCAAACGACGTCGCGACCGCTGGTGTCCTCCCCGCGTGGATCCTCCCAACGATCCTCATGCCTCCATCCTGGGACGAGTATATGCTGGATGAGCTCACCTCACAGGTGGACTCCGCGGCCCGGGAGCTGGGGGCCGCGGTCATAGGGGGCCATACAGGGGTGGTGGACGGCATATCACGCCCCCTCGTGGTCGTCACCGCGATAGGTCTGGGCGATGAGGGGAGGGTGGTGACCGCGGCCGGCGCCCGCCCCGGGGACCTTATCTACATGACGAAGTGGGCCGCCCTCGAGGGAACCGCCATCCTGTCCGAGGATTTCGAGGACGTCCTCCTCTCGAGGGGCGTCGCCGCCGCCTCGCTCGATTCCGCCAAGGGCCTGATGGGGATGGTCAGCGTGGTCCCGGAGGCATCGTCGCTGGCCTCGGCCGGCGCCGTTCACGCAATGCACGATCCCACGAGGGGAGGGATAGCGGAGGGCCTCGCCGAGATGGCCGTCGCCTCATCAATGCGCTTGGAGGTATGGGAGGAGAAGATACCAATTCTCGACTCCACGCGTGAGTTCGCCTCGGCCCTCGGCTTCGATCCGCTCTGGATGATAAGCAGCGGCGTCCTCCTCTTCGCCTCGCCTCCGGACGCGGGTGATGCAGTTGAAGGAGCCCTCCGCGGCGTGCCGCACGCCGAAATAGGGACGGTAATCGGCCCCGGCCCGCGCGTCGTGATCCACAGGGTCAATGGTGCAGATGAGATTATAGACGACGTGCATCCTGAGAGGGATGAGCTCGCTCAGGTCTGGAGGAAAAATCCGAGGACAGTCGGCTAGGGATCAGCCCTGCTAGGCATCTCTGCCACCATGGCCAAGGCAACAGTCACTGCTCAGATCGAACATAAAACCTCCCGCAAGGGGGCTATCCATCCCCCACCTCACGGAGGGGGACTTCCGCGCCCCCTTAAAACCCCCGGGCCCGTTGAAGAGGGGGGACTTCTCGCTTGTACAGTTAATTATGGGGAGGCCGGACCTAATTCCCGATGGACGTCGTGGCGGAGCTCAGGAGGGCGCTCGGCGCAGCATATGTGCTGACGGCGAAGGAGGACCTGATACCCTACGCGAGGGACGCATCCTACTTCGAGGGCCCCCTGCCGCTCGCCGTCGCTATCCCCGGAAGCGCGGAGGAGGCGGCCGAGGTGCTGAGGATAGCCGACGACGCGGAGGTGCCGGTGGTTCCGCGCGGTGGGGGCACGTCGGTCACCGGGTCTTCCCTGCCGGTGGAGGGCGGGATAGTCGTGAGTACGTACAGGATGGGCGCTATCGGGGAGGTGAGGCCCGAGGACGGCTACGCGATTGCGGGGGCGGGCGCGAGGCTGGGCGAACTGGACGAGTCGCTCTCCCGCGCGGGCTTCATGTATCCGCCGGATCCCTCCAGCTCCTCCGCGGCCACGGTGGGGGGATCCATAGCCACGAACGCCGGCGGCCTCAGGGGCGTGTCCTACGGGAATACCCGGTGCTGGGTGATGGGATTGAGGGTCGTCCTCCCGGGCGGGAGGATCATGTGGGCCGGAGGCAGGGCGCTCAAGAGGTCCGCCGGATACGATCTGGTATCGCTGTTCCTGGGGAGCGAGGGGACGCTGGGGTTGATAACCGACGCAATACTCAGGATAGCGCCGAGGCCGGAGGCCGTCGGAAGGGCGGTCGCGCACTACGGTGATCTGGAGATGGCCGCCGCCGCGGTGGCCGAGCTCAAGAGGAGGGGGCTGCCCCTCCTCACCGCGGAATTCCTGGACGGTCCCTCGCTCAGGGCCGTGGGTGAGGCGTTCGGGATCACGGCGCCGGCGGGCGCCGAGTACATGCTCATGGTGGACGTCGCGTCCACGCGCGAGTCCGTGCGCAGGCACCTGGAGGAGGTCGAGGCAGTGCTATCGAGGTCCTCAATATCGGTCGAGGCCACGGTCGATCCCGCGCGCATGGAGGAGCTGACGCGCGCGAGGAGGGGGCTCTATCCGGCGCTCCTCGGCAGGAGATCCCCGGGACAGCTCGTGGTGAGCATGGACGTCGTGGTGCCGCCTTCCGAGCTCGCGGCGACGATGAACGAGGTGAGGTCGGCCTCCAGGTCCGCGGGGTTCGACGCGGTGATACCGGGTCACATCGGCGATGGAAACTTCCACCCCACTATATACGTGGACCCGGGCGCGATGGATCGCGCCAGGGACCTGATAGTGGAGATCGGCAGGATAGCGCTCAGGCACGGCGGCAGCGTCTCCGCCGAGCACGGGATAGGGCTCGAGAAGAGGGAGCTCCTGGCCGAGGAGGCCGGCGTATGGTTGGACGCGATGAGGTCAATAAGGTCAGCATTCGATCCGAAGGGCATAATGAACAGGGGGAAGGTGTTCTGAGCTCCGGACCGGGCGATGCGATCGAGAACCTGAGGTCGATCGCCTCCAGGTGCGCGCTCTGCGGCTTCTGCCAGGCGGTCTGCCCGACCATTGACGCGGCGGGCTACAGGGAATCGCACGGCCCCAGGGGGAGGGTCCTGATAGCGGGCGCGCTCGCGAGGGGTGAGGCCTCATCCCTCGATCCATTCTACACATGCCTCGGATGCAGGGTCTGTTACTACGCGTGCCCGGCCGGCATAGATGTGTGGGAGGTGAGCAGGGAGGCGAGGCGCATCCGGGCGGGGACCCCGCGCGAGGACCCCTTGGCGTCGGCGATATCTTCGGCGATATCTGGGCTGGAGGATCCGCTGGGCCTCACGGAGCGCGAGATCTCCAGGTGGTCGGATGGGCTGGATATTCCCCGCCCATCCCCCGGGGATGGCCGCGCCCTACTGATCACCGGGCACATGTACCAGCTCATGCCGTACGTCGTCGGGCTATCCGGACTCAGGGGATCGCTGGGCGTCCGCCCGCTCAGGGCGTTCGCCCGCGCCGCCGCGCAGATGCCGCAACTTCTGCGGTTAGCCCGCGCGTTCGCCGATCGCCGCTCCGCCGCCGCGTACGATGGTTACCTGAGGAACATAGCCCTACTCCTCCGCGCGGCCCGGATAGAATTCTCCTACGACCCCCGGGAGCCCTATCCCGGCACCCTCCTGTACGAGCTGGGCCACGACGCGGAGTTCGCCCGCTACGCCCGCGCGTTCGCGGATTATCTGAGGGGGCTGGGGGCCTCCCGCGTCATAACGGTGGATCCGCACACATATGACCTGCTGGCGGCGGTATATCCCAGGTACGTCGAGGGGTTCGGCGCGGACGTGGAGGTCCTCCACTACGCGGATCTCCTCGGAGGCCTGGAGCTGAAAAACCTTGGAATATCCGTGGCGTATCACGAGCCCTGTCACTTCGCGGTGAGGGACGAGCCGTTCACGTCCATGGGCTCCCTGCTGGGGCGCGCCGCCGAGGTCAGGTACGCGTCGCGCAGCGGCAGGAGGAACATGTGTTGCGGGGGTCCCGCGGAGCTGCTGCGCGGTGATGTGGCGGACGCGGTATCGCGGCGCAGGTTCCGTGATCTGAAGGGGACCGGCGCCGGGCTGATAGTCACCGCCTGCCCCATATGTCACGCGAACCTGGACAAGGATGGATCGGTAGTCGACGCATCGGAGGTCCTGGCGGACGCGGCGGGCGTTCGCCCGCTCAGTTCCCCATCAGGGCATCGAAAGGCGCCATCTCCTGATCGCGCGGCTCCCGATACGCGCTTCAAGCGATCGGTCCACCTCTCGACGTCCGCGCGGGAATCCATTTTTAAGCGATGGCCGCGTCCCCGTCCGCATGCTCAGGATGACGATAAATTCCCAGACCCCTCCCGTGAGGTTCAACATCACCTATCAGCAGATGATGGAGAAGTACGGGGAGCTGGATCTCCCGGTGGACATCTCCAGGCTGGATCCCTGGGACTACCAGGCCACGGTCGGCGGCGTCTCCCGCATGATGATCCAGCTCTCGGGGTTCCTCGGCATCTCGCCGATATGGGTATCCCTGGGTCCCGGATATCCGCCCTCCGTCAGGTTCGGCGATATATCGGTGAGGTACGTGGACCTCGGTCCCCGGGACCTAGCCGGGTTCACGTCGTTCAAGGAGGGCATATACGGGGAGTCCCACGGGCTCTTGAAGTACGAGTTCGACCCCCGCGACTACATCTCCTACACGGTGTACAACTGGGAGTCCGCCAAGTCGTTGCTGGACGAGCTCGATGGAACCGATGTCTACATGGTGAACGATTTCCAGCAGCTCCTGGTCGGGGGGATAATAGGCCCCTCCGCCCCCGCCGTGCTCTGGTACCACATACCGCTCGTGCCCGAACACCTGGGATCGAGGACGGCGCAGTTCCTGAGGAGGTCCATGGAGGGTTTTGACGCCACGATACTCAGCACAAGGAGGGATCTGGAGGGCCTGATAGCCCTGGGCGCGAGCGCGAACGTCAAGCAGGTGTATCCATTCATAGATCCCGACTCCCTGCGCCCGGGCCCCGAATCCGCGGCGGAGAACGTGCTCGAGCGCCTCGGCGTCGGCCCGGACGAGAGGGTGGTGCTGCTGGTGGGGAGGATGGACCCGATAAAGAGCCAGGACGTCGCTGTAAGGGCGATGGCGGGCGTCGACGCGAAGCTCGTGCTAGTGGGCGACGGCAGCTTCACCAGCTCGGCGCTGGGCCACGGCAAGGCAGGGGAATGGGCCTCGCGCCTAATGTCGCTCGCGAGGGAGCTCGGGGTCGATTCCAGGGTGAAGTTCGCCGGATACCTGGGGGATGATGAACTGTACGCGCTCTACGCCAGAAGCGATGCCGTCGCGCTGACGTCGAACCTGGAGGGATTTGGCCTCACCGTATGCGAGGCCTGGAGGTTCGGCAAGCCGGTGGTCGTCAGCAGGGGCGCGGGCGTCTCGGAGCTCGTCATAGACGGGGTGAACGGCTTCCTCTTCGGACAGGGCGATCCGGAATCCCTCGCCTCCGCCCTGGGCAGGGCACTCTCCGCGGGGTCCGACGTCGGCGAGGCCGGGAGGGCCACGATGGAGCAGAGGTGCAGCCTGAGGTCGAACGCGCCGAAGCTCATGGAGATCCTGGAGGACGCGTACTCAAAGTACTCGGGGACCCGCCCTTGACGTGCAGCGCGCCGCGCATCGATCACGGGTTCCTCTCCAACGGATACGGCGCCGCCCTAATATCCAGGGATGCCTCCGTCGAATGGCTCTCAGTCCCGAGGTTCGACTCGCCCCCGATATTTTGCTCCCTCCTCGACGAGGACCTGGACTGCGCCCTCAGGATCCGCGCCGCGGACGCCGCGCCGGCCGGGAGGCACTACATACGCGGATCACTGGCGCTCGAGACAGTCCTCAGGGCCGACGGCGGCACCGTGAAGGTGAGGGATGTGATGCCCAGGTCGGAGCCGGCCCTCATGAGGCTCATCGAGAGCGAGGTCCCCGTCGAGCTCACGGCTAACCCCATGTTCGGCCACGGACTCGTCAATCCCGCGTACGAGCAAAAGGACGATGGAGCGCTCTTCGCGGATCCGACATCGGATCAGTCCCTCGAGATCAGGATCAGGTGGTCATCCCCGCCGGCCGCGGCCGGGAGGGGCAGGTGGAGGCTGGAGCCCGGCTCCGGCCACATGATGGTCCTCTACTCCGCTGAGAGGGGATACGGACTCTTCAGCCCGAAGGCCGCTGTGTACGCGACGCCGGACGAGGCCCTCGGGTCCACGCTCAACTACTGGCGGTCCGAGCTCGGAATGAACACGATCGCCCCGCCCGGATGGGCCCGCAGGGCGTATACGACGTCCCTCGAGGTCCTCCTCGGCCTCAAATACGCTCCCTCGGGGGCGCTCGTCTCCTCGCCGACGACCTCGCTGCCCGAGTCCGTCGGCGAGGGGAGGAACTGGGACTACAGGTTCGCGTGGGTGAGGGATTCGAGCGTCGCCGCAGAGGCGCTCGCGGCGGCCGGCCTCATCATAGATGCCAGGGAGGTGCTGAACTTCCTCTTCAGCGTGCTGGATCCCTCGAGCAAGCCGTTCAACTACGTGCTGTTCTCCGTAGACGGATCCCCTCCGCCCCCGGAGAGGGAGCTCGGATGGCTCTCCGGGTTCGCGTGCTCCAGGCCGGTGAGGAGCGGGAACGCGGCCGCGCTCCAGCTGCAGCTGGACATCGAGGGGGAGTTCATGGCGGCGCTCAACTCGTACTATCGCGCTACGGGCGACGTCGAGTACCTGAGGGGACGCTGGTGGGCCGTGGAGTCCATAGCGAGGTACGTCATGAGGAACCGCTCGAGGCCGGACGCGGGCATATGGGAGGAGAGGGGGATCGAAAGGCATCACACCCACAGCAAGGTCATGATGTGGTACGCGCTGCACGCGGCATCGGAGATGGCCAGGGACGTCGGGGAGCTCGATGAGGCCGGGAAATGGTCGGCCGCCGCCGCCTCCCTCAGGGAGTGGATACTCGAGAACGCGTGGAGCGATGCCGACGGGTCATTCGTGAGCTACCGGGGATCGCACGACGTCGACGCGTCGCTGCTCGTCATGCCCATCTACGGCTTCGTGGAGGCGGACGACCGGATGTTCGCTTCGACGCTGCAGAGGATTGAGGAGGAGCTCGTCGCCGACGGCCTCGTCTACAGATACAGGCGCGATTTCCTCGGGTCGGCGAGACATCCGTTCGCGCTGGCGGGAGCCTGGATGGCGCGCGCCAAGCTCAGGCTTGGCGATCGCCGCGGCGCCGAATCATACCTGAGGAAGCTCGCGTCATGCGCGAACGACCTGGGCCTGCTCGGGGAACATATAGACGCCGGGACCTGTGAGGCGAGGGGGAACTATCCTCACGTGTTCTCCCACGCGGGCCTCATACATGCGATCGCGGAGCTGGTCGCGACCTAATTCCCGGCCCCGCGCGGCAGTTCGCGCAGTATCTCCCGCAGGATCCCGCCCCTGCACGCGCCCTGCGAGTTCCCCCGGCACCTAGCGGTCACCTTCAACACGTACCCGGTCTGGTCTACCTCGTCTATACTCGTCGACAGCACCTCCTCGACCAGCTCGCACCTGGCGGCCGCGGTCGCCGCGCCCTTCAGCGCGCGATCCGGGTCCACGCCGGCCGGGACCCAGTAGCGCGCGGTCGTCACTATGGATCCCGAGTATCTCCTCAGCAGGGCCTGTATCAGCACGCTGTTCGGGACCTCGATCAGCGCGCCCTCGTCGTCCTCGAGCGCCGTGTAGAAGAGCCCTATGGACTTCACAGCGCCCGTGTAGCCGTTCAGCAGGTAGTCGTTCGAGAAGTACTTGGGGGGATACGTGGGGAAGACGTTGCTGTATTGCCACGTCACTATCGTCACGCGCTGCCCCACCTCGAGGGGCCTGGTCACCACGAGCGCAACCCCGGCTATCACGTTCGATAGCACTGTCTGGGCTGCGAGGCCCAGGATCACCGACGCGAATGCGGACCCCAGGATCACGGAACTCACGTCGACGCCCAGGGCCGCCGCGATCGCCACCCCCATGCCCGCGAACCACGTGATCGAGATCAGGTTCCTGAGCGCCGACCTGGGGCCCCGTCCCATCGCGGGGAGCCAGCGGTCGATGAGCAGGAGCACTATCCTGAGTGCCACGTAGAGGACGACGGCCAGCGCCGCGGCCGCCGTTATCCTGTAATAGTTGACCGGCACCAGCGGCACGACGTATGTTACGACGTATGCGACGGCGAGGGCAAACGCCAGGATTATGAATAATAGATATACCCTGCGCAGCTCCGCGCTCATGCGTATGTTTCCGCGTTGCGGATTATAAATATGTTAGAGGTTTGGGGGAAGCGGTAAAACTCCGACCTTGGAGACGAATTGCCGATCGAAAAATATATGTATAGTAATGCTATAATCTCTCGTGGAAAGTCCTGCGAATAAGTCCTCCGGAGAAGGCATGCAGGATACTTCCACGACAAAACCAATCCATGACCGGTTTGGAACGCCTCCACAGCCCGCCCCAGGTGCTGTGGATAAAGGCATATCCGGATTGCGCGCGGACGGGGATGCGTGCAAGGGAAGCACCGATGCCCCCGGAGGGGCAACGTTCAGGGCGGGGACGACCTCGAAACTCAAGAATGGAGGCCCTGCGAAGCGCTCCCCGACCGCGAGGGATGAGGGAGTAACGGGAAGCAAAAGTAGAGCCTCCGTCGCTTTAGAGAGGAGAGTATGTCAGAAAACATGTGGGGGGCGGGAAAAACCTCCGCCCTTTCAGGGATGGGATGGGATCAGGGGCCTCGGATCCACGCGGAAGAACTCGTTCCCGGCCCCGTGCAGCGCGACGTTGGCCTTCTCGAGGATCAGCCCGTCCTCGTCCGCGACGCCAGCCCTCGCGCGGACCGCCAAGACCCTGAGCAGCACGAGGTCCATGGATCCCACCTCCACGGATCCCGCGATCCTGACCTCGTAGATGGCGACCGCGCCCGCGAGCCCCGGGATGGATACCATCGAGCTCGGCTCGAGCTCGATCCCCAGTTCCGGGAGCTTATCGCGGTCCCTCCCGCTCGCCGCGCCCAGTGCGTACGCCGCATCAGCCATCTCCGGAGGGATCACGTTCAGCGTGGCCTCCGGGTTCGTCCGCAGGCACTCGCGGGTGAACGATCCCCGTCCCACGGCGACCGCAACGGTCGGGGGGTCCTCGCTCACCGGGGTATTCCAGCTGAACGGCGCCGCGTTCAGCCTTCCGCGGCACCCGGTGATCAGCACCACGGTCGGCCTCGGGTGGAGCAATCTGTAGAACTTGCCCCGATACTGCTCGAACCGCACGGTTCTGTGATCGCCGCGCGCGATAAAACCGTTCATAACCTGGTTATGAAAATCTTAAAACCGATTTACAGATGTCAGATTCCATGGGCGCGGATCTGGACGGGATCCCGTGGGGGAGGCCTCACTGGCTCGTATTCGCGTCGACGTCGGCCGGTTTCCTCCTCTGGGGGCTGATAACATCCCTGGGCTATATAATATACCCGGAATTCCACGATCCGGCATACATAGCCCTGGTGGCCGCCATGCCGCTCCTGGGCGACGTAGTTCTCTCCAGGCTCTCCGACGTTTTCGTGGGGAGGAAGCGCGCGTTCATAGCCACGATGTCCCTCTACGCCGCCGGATCCATCATCGTGGCGCTGGATGTCCTGTACGCCTCGATGAATATCGCGTTATTCCTGGTAGGATACGCGCTCGCCACGTTCGCGGTCGAGGGCGAGGTCCCGGTTTCGCTGGCGTTCATCGCCGAGGTGGCGCCATCCACGCGCAGGGAACGCGCGCTCATACTCGCCACTAACTTCGATAACGTGGGCGCGGCCCTCGCGGCTGCGATCGCGTTTCTCGCCTACGGCTCTACCTCATCATATTCGGCTGAGGCCCTCTCCATAGTGGGCGCGGCCCTCGCGGCCCTCGCGGCGGTCGCGGTAATAAGGTCCATGATGCCGGAATCGGTCAGGTGGCTTCGCGCAAAGGGCCGCGCGGCCGATGCGGCAGCTGAGGAGTCCAGGATGGGCGTCCCCCGCTCCGCGTCCCCCGCCAAATCCGTCGAGCCTACGGTCGGATTCCTCGGGAGGTACTCGTTCCTCGCGGCGCTGGGGATCTCCCAGTATCTCACATATGGCCTGATGGCGTTCGTCGTGGCCGACTACTTCTTCTCCGGCGAGTCGCTCAACCTCGTGGTCCTCGTGGCGAACGCAGCCGCGGCGCTGGCCGGCGCGGCCGCATCGCTCGTGGCGGAGCGCATCGGCTCCGTGAGGTTCGCGCTGCTGTCGTACGGAGGGGGCCTCATCGCCATGGCGCCCATCGTGGCGTGGGCGCTCTATTTCCCAGTCACATGGGCGTTCTATCCGCTCCTCGCGCTCAACATGGCGTTCAGCGAATTCGCGTGGGCCACCAGGATCGTGTACGAGCCCGCCCTCTTCCCGACGGAGCGCAGGGCGTTCATGGTCGGCCTCGTGAGGGTCGTACCAATAGCGGCGTACTCCGCATCGGCGTATCTCACGTCGTCGATGAGCGAGGCGGCATTCCTCGCCTACAACGCCGCCCTGTGGGCCCTGGGAGCGGCCGCCTCCACGGCATGGCGGTTCCTGGGATACGACGTATCGATGGCCCCCCTGGAGCTCACGGGATCCCCCCGTCGCGCCCGGGTCTAGCTCTCGATGAGCCCCACGATGCCTCCCACGAACGAGAGGATCGATCCTATCACGAATCCCCAGAAGATCGGGAACGCGATTATCGAATATATCAGGAGCAGCGCATAGCCGGTCCTGGCCCTTCCCGGATCCTGCGACTTGGCTATCGAGAGCCCGATGCCCCCCACCGCGAGCACCGCGACCGAGAGCATGAGCCATGCCGGGAAGAGCAGGAACTCGATGGGCCACATCGGCGGCAGAAGTATCATCAGCGTGAAGTGCGCCAGCCCCAGCAGGAACGCCAGCACGCCGAGAGCGAATCCTATCGCGCCCATGTAGAATCCGAGCCCCTTCGCCAAGGCGCGTTCGTTTCCTATCTTATACTATTAATGTTATCGCGCGCGGCGCCTCGCTATGCAGTACGCCAGCCCCGACGCCAGGGCCCCGGCCCCCGTCGCGAGGAACGCGTACGGAATTCCGGGCAGGAGCGCCCACGCGGCGATCCCTGATGCCCCGGCCCCCGCTAGGATCCCCGGCAACAGGCAGCCGAGTCCCCTTCCGGGGTCCCCATCGTCCTCCTTCAGGTATTCCTTGATCAGCGTGGGCAGCTCCAGCGCATCTTCCAGGGACCTCGCCAGCTTCCTCACCCTCCTCATTATCTCCTCCCTGTACATCTCGGCCTCCACCCCCTCCTCCCTGAGCGTAGACGAGAGAATTGGGAGGAACTTGAACTCCGGGTCCAGCCTCTTGCACACGCCCTCGAGCACCACGATCATCCTCACGTAGAGCACGAGATTCCTCGGGAGCCTGAACGGAAACCCGTGGATTGCCCGGCCCGCGGCCCTCAGGAGCTCCTGCACCTCCGACTCGGCGGCGATCCCCTCCCCCCTGGCCTCCTCGAGCATCAGCTCCACGGCCCTCCTCAGGAGCCTCCTGTCCGCCCCGGGCTGCACGGCCCCGATGTCGGTCAGCGCCTCCACCGCCCACTCCGGGTCCCCCTCGACTATCGCCCTGTAGAGCCTCACGAGCGATATCCTGGTCTTCCGGTCGAGCCTTCCCGCCATGCCGAAGTCGTAGAGTATGATTCTCCCGTCCTCCGCGACCGAGATGTTGCCCGGGTGGGGATCCGCGTGGAAGACGTCCCCGCTCAGGACCATCCCCATGAAGAGCCTCGCAACCCTGCCGGCGAGCCTCCTCCGATCGATCCCCGCGGCATCGAGCGCCTCCACGTTCGTTATCTTGATGCCGGGCAGGTACTCCATGACCAGGACCCTCTCGGTTGAGACCTCGTGGATCACCTCCGGGATAATTATCCCCCTCCTGGATATGGACGCCGCTATTTGCTCCATATTGGATGCCTCCATCCTGAAGTCCAGCTCCTCATAGGCGGTCCCCTCCACCTGATCGAGCGCTGATCTCAGCGAGAATCTGATCGATGGATCGAGGATCCATCCGAAGTACCTGATGAGGGTCCTGAGGGCCGCCGAGTCCTCCTCCACGCGCTCCCTTGCGCGCGGCCTCTGCACCTTCACCACCACGTCCCTTCCCCCATACCTGGCCCTGTACACCTGGCTCAGGCTGGCACCGGAGATCGGGGTCCGATCGAACTCATCGAAAACATCCTCCACGCGCCTTCCCAGCTCCGACTCTATCAGGGGCTTCACGCGATCGAACTCCTCGGGCGGGACCTCGTCCTGTAGCCTGGAGAACTCCGCTATGTAGGGGTCGGGGAGGACGTCCGGCCTCACGGAGAGGATCTGGCCGAGCTTTATGAAGAGCGGGCCCAGCCCTATGAACGCGTCGACAGCCCGCGCGGCATGCCTCCTGTATCTCTCCGCGTCGACGCGCCCCCTGTTCCTGCGATATCTGGAGTCGTCCAGGGAGAACCGAAGGGCGATGGGGGCCAGCCTGACGGCCAGCTCCAGCGTCCTCAGTCGTCCGCCGGCCATTCAGCGCCCCTTCCGGGACGCGTACAGTGTGACCTCCAACAGGAGGTGCAGAACAGGGTGTTCCCTCGGATCAAAGACATCGAAGTGTAGTTCGTAGAAGTCATCGTATTCGCGCACGTGGAGCCCCATCGGCCCCCTGTACTGAGCCCTCGCCCCCTCCGGAAATCCGAGCAGGGTCCTCTCGAACCAAGGCGGAAGGCCCGCCATCACATCCTTGTCTATCCTTATGCCGCGCAACTCACTCCACTTTGACGCTCCTCGCGCCCTTCACCGGTATCCTGACGGTGAGTACCCCATCTTCATATTTGGCGCCCACCTCTCCCTCGGGATCCGGGGGGATCGGGAGCGGCACGACCCTGTGGATCCTCATCGGCCTCTGCTCCCAGTAGTAAACGGCGCCCTCCGGCGCCTCCCTCCTCGCAGCTATCGTGAGCACCGATCCATTGAGGGTCGTCTTTATCGTGGACTTATCGAATCCCGCCATGTCGGCCACTACCACGAGCTCCGATCCATCCTCGTATATATCGATGGGGGGCATCACGAGCTCGAAGAATGCCCTCGACCGGGAGCTGAGCTCCCTCGCGAATTCCCTCGAGAAGTATTTTGCCACATCGCTCATACGAGTTCCAAGGGCATCCATAATAATATAGATTTCGCCCATTCCCATCGGTTTGGCCTTACCTGACCAACACCTCCCCCAAACCCCTAACTCCTTATAAGGGGGAGCCGGATCGGATGTCCGCATGATACCGCTCCCCGCCGCCATCCAACCGTATGGCCCGCTCATACTGATAGTGCTGGCGTTCGTCGACGGGCTGCTCTTCGGCCTCGCGATAAAGAAGGCGATCGTGTCATTCATCATATTCATAGTAGCGGTGATACTGGGAACGTACATCGGCATCTCCCTCCCGGGGATGTCGGCATCCGCCCTAACGGCGAAGGCCGCCTCACTGATCGCGCACTGGATCTCCAGCGCCCCCGCGATCTTCTCGGGCGTTTCCATCTTCTTCATAATAGGGATCGCGATAGGCATCTGGAAGGGTTGATAATGTCGATCTCGGAGCTCCGGGGCCACAAGTACATACTGCTCACCACCTTCAGGAAGAATGGCACCCCGGTTCCCACGGCTGTCCTCTTCGCGCTGGACGGAGATAGAATCCTGGTGCATACATCGCTTTACTCGGGCAAGGTGAAGAGGCTCCGCAGGAATCCGCGCGCCCTCGTGCAGCCATCCACGATCCTCGGGAAGCCCCTCGGCCCACCACTGGAGGTCGTCGGCCGCATCCTGGAGGGCGATGAGGCCGCGCGCTCGGCGGCGATCCTCAGGAGGTGCTGCTTCGAGAAGAGGGTCAGCATGTGGCTGGATAAGCTGCGCCGCTCCCCTCCGGCATATCTGGAATTCGTTCCAGCGGCAATGGACGCGGGATCCTAGCGCGTCCGGGGCGAGCCGAACACATAGGACATTTTCACCATCGCCGGAATACGCGGTTCCCGGGTCCGGGTCCGAATGGCTATGGAGCCGCGGCGGTGGACCTGTGGATCAACATCGTTGCGGGCGGCGTCGAATGGCTCCTCCACAGGAGGATTGTGACGAATGGGCGCCAGGCGCCACATATACCTCGAGAGCTCGAGAGCGGGATGTTCGGGGTCAATCGGAGGCGGACGCCGCGAGGAATCGTGAAGTTACATATCAGATATTGCGCGGGGGAATCAGCTGCCCTCAAGTAAATTATCAATTTCATCGAGTAGATAGAAATAATCAGCGGCCCATTTCGTTGATTCAATATAATTATACACAACGCCGTCCTTTGTCCATGAAACAGCCACGGATCCCACCTTTCCCGCGTACTTCCTGAAGGACTCGAGTCTTTTCTTGAGATCCCTGGCTACGCCCTCCGGCGCTTCCCCGGAGAGGGATTCGATATCGGATTTACTCTCATCTATGTCATCGTCATCCAGCACGAATCCGTTAATCACGACCATCGGGACGCCCAGGTCCTTTGCCAGCCTTATGAACTCGGCATAATCGCCGTGTTCATTATCCCAGTAGGCCATCGGCGCCAGCTGCTCGTCCATGAAACCGTAGAAAACGCTCAATCCGAGCGATCTGGCCTTGGCCGCGAATCCATCTATGTTGATTTCCTCTATCATATTCGCGCGGAACCGGGTATTATATAAAAGCCTTGCGCGGCGCCGCCGCGGCGAACCGCCCGGTCGCTGAGCACGGATCTCGATCCCGGGGCCCTGAGCTTCAGGTTTGCCCGATACGGCATCCCCGGTACAGGATTGATACATGCAGCGTCCATCGGTTATCGGGAAATGCCTAAATATCGTATTCGATATCAGGTACGATATGATACCCATGCCCAGGAGCTATCACGGGCACGGCGCCCTGAGGGGCATCGTGCTGTGGATCATAAGCCAGTCCCCCTCGAGCGGTGCGGAGATAATATCCGCAGTCGAGAAGATGTGGTGGGGGCTCTGGAGGCCTTCGCCCGGCGCCGTCTATCCCCTGCTATCAGCGATGGCCAGCGATGGGTTGATCTCCAGGAGGCCGGACGGCAGATACGAGATAACCGAGCTCGGGAGGAGGGAGCTGGAGGAGGGCTACTGGGTCCCCCAGAGGAAGCCCATGAGCGTGGACGTGGCGATAGAGGAGCTGGACGGCTACGTCAGATACCTGGAGGAGATCGGGGAACCCCTGGGCGACCGCGCGCCCAGGATAGCCGGGATAGCCGAGAGGCTCAGGAGGCTGGCTGGCAATGCCTGAGCCCGAGGGCGCGATATCCGCGGTGGGCCTCACCAAGGTATACAACGGCAAACTGGTGGCCGTGGACCACATAGATCTGAGGATAGAGGAGGGCGAGGTCTTCGCGCTCCTCGGCCCGAACGGCGCGGGGAAGACGACTACGATAGGAATGCTGACGACCCTCGTGAGGCCCACCGAGGGCAGCGCCAAGGTGGGCGGATACGACGTCTCCTCACAGCCGGAGATGGTCAGGAGGACAATAGGGGTCGTCCCCCAGGAGTACACCGCGGACGAGGACCTCACGGGATGGGAGAACCTGACGTTCATAGCGAGCCTCTACGGGATCCCGGGCGACGAGGGGAGGAGGAGGGCGCAGGAGCTCCTCGACATGGTCGAGCTCTCCAGGTTCGCGAAGACGAAGGTCGAGGCCTACTCCGGGGGCATGAGGCGCAGGCTGGAGATAGCCATGGGCCTCATAAACTCGCCGCGCATACTCTTCCTGGACGAGCCCACCCTGGGGCTGGATGTCCAGACGAGGACCGCCATATGGTCCTACATAAGGAGGTTGAAGGACGAGTACGGAATGACGATACTGTTCACGACGCATTACATGGAGGAGGCCGACTCATACGCCAGCCGTATAGCGATAATGGACAGGGGGAAGGTGGTGAGGATCGGGACCCCCAGGGAGCTGAAGGACAGCATAGGAGGGGACGTTGTGACGCTGGCGGTGGACAGCATGGCGGCCGCGGAGGAGGTCCTGCGGTCCGCCGGCATAGATGCCAGGGAATACGATGGATCGCTCGTCTTCAAACTCAAGGACGCATCCACAGCGCTACCCGAGATCCTCAGGGCGCTGATGAGTTCGGGGATCCAGATAAGGAGGATGGAGGTGAGCGAGCCGACGATGGACGAGGTCTACATGGAGTACACCGGGAGGAGGTTGAGGGACGCCCAGGCGTCCTCCGAGGAGGTGTTCGCGATGAGGGCGACGCTCAGGAGGGCCAGATCATGAGCTCCAGGCACTACGGGCCGCTCCATGGGATCTGGGCGATAGCGAACAGGGAACTCGTCAAATGGTACAAGGTCCCGTTCATAATAGGGATGTCCCTGGTCCAGCCCATACTGTGGCTTGCGCTCTTCGGGAAGGCGATGAACTTGGGGAACCTCTTCACCTCATCCAGCCTCCAGATACCCGGCCTCAACATACCATCGCAGGTTATGGACGAGCTGGGGCGGGACATAATGCTGAAGGTCTTCGGGGTCACCGATTACTTCTCGTTCCTCGCGGCCGGGATGCTGTCGTTCATCGTGCTCTTCATGTCGATGAACAGCGGAATGACAATCGTGTGGGACAGAAGGCTCGGGATACTGAACAAGCTCCTGACAACCCCCGTGCCCAGGTCCAACATAGTGATGGGGAAGTCCCTCGCCTCGGTCGTGAAGTCCCTCGTCCAGGCCACGGTTGTCCTCCTGGTGGCAGTCCTCCTGGGGATGCAGTTCAGGACTGGCCTGAACCCCCTCGACTTCCTCGGCACCTACGCAGTGCTCTTCCTGCTCTCCATGGGCCTCTCCTCGCTTTTCCTGATGCTGGCGCTCAGGTCCACCAGCTGGGAGAGCCAGATGATGATAATGAACCTCGTCAACATGCCCCTCCTCTTCACGAGCAACTCGTTCTACCCGCTGCAGATGATGCCCTGGTGGCTGCGGTCGGTCGCGATGGTGAACCCGATAACTTACTCAAACGAGGCGATCAGGGGCCTCCTCCTCGGGACGCCGGGCGTCAATCTGTACCTCGACTTCGCCTACCTGGTGGCGTTCGCGGCGCTCTTCACGGGGCTCCTGGCGTTGATGGCGCGGAGGATGCTGTCCCGCTGATGTCCGCCGCGAGGGCGACGTTCCTCCTCCTCAGGATATCCGCGGCCCTGGCCATCCCGTCCTCCGCCCCCACGACCCCGTGCATGACCTCCTCCACCACGCTCAGCTTCATCCCCAGCGACTTCGCTATCCTGGCCATCGGCGTGTTCTCCATGTGATAGTACACCTCTATGCAGATGGCGCCCCTCCTGACGGACTCCACCACCATGAGCGCCGTGATGACCGATCCCAGCCCCCTGGATCTGTGCGAAGGGTGGACGACCGGCGCGAGCTCCGCGCAGCGCCTCCCGTCGAGGAAGGACTCGCCCTCCACAACTATTGCGTCCCCGACCTCCCCCAGGAGCACGAACCCCAGCGGGTTCGCCGGGGGGAATATCCCCCTCACGTGGCCCTCGAAGTTCCCGTACGCGGAGAGGAAGCGCATGAATATCGTCTCGGGGTCCATCGACGCGTAGAACTTGACGATCGAGCTCGAGTCCCCCGGGTCCGCCGACCTGAAGGAGTACTCGACGCCCTTGGCGGAGTACGTCGCCAGCTTCACATGTATGGATACGCCAGCCCGGATTAAAGGATTAGCCGACCATATTGATCAGGAAAAATTGATAAATATTAAAAATAAATATGTTGTTAAGGGTGCGCGCCTACTCCGGCAGCGCGGTCCTCCCGAGCGTCGTGTTGGCCACTATCGCTATCCCCAGGTACATGGCGGCCAACCCGGTTACCAGGCCCACGTATCCCCCGGCTATGGTGGACGCGGCTATCCATCCGCCTATCCCGAGGAGGAGGAACGTGACCGTCAGGAGGATCAGAACTATCGTGAGGACCCTCGCCTTCACCATCCCCGCTATGGCCGCGTACGCGAGCGTCACTATGCCCCAGAGGATCATCCAGAGGCCGAGCTCGGGCCCCGAGACG
>Ga0080003_1000637_pt1 | contig 22016 bp, 30 predicted proteins | sample JossMetagenome_FD_69206 | JGI IMG/M metagenome (GOLD analysis project Ga0080003, IMG submission 69206) | Hot spring microbial communities from Joseph's Coat, Yellowstone National Park, USA - JC2_E (SPADES assembly) (version 2) | ecosystem: Environmental > Aquatic > Thermal springs > Hot (42-90C)...
TAAGAAGGATTTGACTTTGGCTGACCGTGTGTTTGTCTGTCCCAAGTGCGGTAGGGTCGCTGACCGTGATTATAACGCTTCTCTAAACGTTCTTCGTGCGGGGTCGGGACTGCCCTTAGAGCCTGTGGACAGGAAACCTCTGCTGTACATCCCCTTCTCAGAGGGTGTGTATAGTAAGTTTCCTGGAAGAAGCAGGAAATCTCCATCGCGAGGTGGAGATGCCCCATCCGTGAGGGCGGGGTAGTTCACTTTCCTGTATGTTTCCTAAGGTTTTTTAATCTCATTCAACTTCCCTTATCATATGAAGAATCTTGGAGTACGGACTGTGGAATTGCAGTCCTTAAAGGAAAAAGAGGAGCTGAAAAGCCTAATCCCTCAGACCCCGCAACAACTGGAACAAATAGAAACGTCAATAAGAGAAAATGGCATCGCGGTTCCTATCGTCGTTGATAAGGAGATGAACATAATCGATGGGTATACTCGTTTTGAAATAGCAAAGAAATTAGGTATCAAGGAAGTGCCTGTCATCATTATGGACTTTTCTTCCCCTGCAGAGGAGAGGATATGGGCAATGAGGATGAACGTTGAGAGACGTCAGTTGACGCCAGAGAAGTTCCTTGAACTAATAGACAGAATAGTGGAAGAAAGTAAGAAGATGAACCTTAGCGTAGAAGAGATGGAGAAACAAGTGGAAGAAGTATCATCTGCGTCAAAAGTTTCTACGGGGAGTAGGGTTTACTATGTTAAGCTAAGGGCAGAGGCACCTGAATTAGCAGATATAGTCAAGAAGGCTAATGTAAACGCCAAGCAAGTATACGATTTCTATGAAGCTGTAAAGAGCCATTATGGTGACTTATTACAACTTGGTGAGGAAAAAATAACCAGGATACTTACTAACGAAGAGCTCAGGAAGAAAGTGATGGCTGATCCCTCAATCCTAGTCACTATGCGTACAAATGACTTAGAAGCTTCCTTATATAATGAAGAAAGCACTGATGAAGGGAATGGAGACGATTATATAGTTGGGTCAATTAGGACGACTGAAGAAGTAGAATTACCTAAGACGGACATTAACGGAGGAGAGAAGAGCGGTGAGGAAGCTCAAGAAAAGCAAGAAACTACACAGAAACCTGAAGTTGACTTGACCGATGTAAAACAAAGTGCCGAGGAACTAAGGAGCCACGTCGAAGCACAGAAAGACGATGAGTTGGAGAGGATATCAAGGGAAATACTTACAATTACAATAAAACCAGTGAAATTACCTAAGGGGAAGTTTGACATAATAAGAGACGTGGATGCCGATTATTTGGTATATAAAACTGACTGAGTTCCGTTCATCCCCACACTGCATTGGAAAGAAATGGTTTTTAATCCCAATTTCACAATACTCCAACCTTTGTTGTTGGAAGCTAAAGCTTATTCTTTTGTATTCCATTATCACAATGACCTTACATGTTGGATAAAATTTTCAATAAGAACCAGGCAGACATCTCGGAAGGCGATATGGTACTGAACCTCTCAGACGATAAATATAGTATCCCACTCGATGAAGGCGATGAAGTGCTCGCTGTAACACAGGACGGTAAAGTAGTTGTAAGGAAGAACGATGGGAGAGTAGTTATTTACAATATTTGATGGTGGTGATAAAAACATGAAGTTCAATTTCAAAGATTACGGAAATGGAGTTAAAACATACATAATAGGGGATAAGTGGGTAGCTACGTACAAAGGTGACGTCTGGGGCATAGGCGACAGTGAGGACGATGCTATGGTAGATGCTTCCCAGAGGTGGCAGAATAACAAGGATTACCTTGACCTAGATGAGACACCTTTCGACGTGATAAAGGGTAAGTGGGGTTCGGAGGACATGACCCCAATATCAGTTGAAGGAGGTGTAGAGATATATGCGATACCTCCACTTTACTTCGGTATCAAGGACGGGAAACTGGTAGGATATGGCACGTCAATGGAGAGTGCTTTCTATAACAATGAAGAGATCCCTCTAGATAACGAAATGACGTGGTGGTGAAAAATTGTCCTACAGACATTAGCAAAGCTAGCATATGAAACGAACGTAGGTATCATGTACGGAAGCATGCTAATGGGCATTATCGCACCTCTCTTGAATGGCTATCTCCCTTCGAGTGTGTATACGCTTATCTCAAAGATGAACCTTATCACGTTTCTCACATCTGCTCTCCCGTCTGTCTTAGGATCGCTGGGCATTGTAGGCGGTGTGGCACTAGGCGTAGGTAGCACTATAGCTCTCTCTGCGATACAACGCTTTTTTTCGTCAACATTTAACATGAACACTAACATGACCCAGTTGCTGACTGTGACTTTCGTTTACATCTTCATCAATTTCGTGTTCGGTGGGTGGTTTGATTACTCTAACTTCATGGTGTATCTACTTTTCGGTCAGCCTATAGATATCCCAGGCTTGTCTGTTGTTATCAATTTCATACAACCCTTCATTGAGAGCTTGCTCTATTTCATCGGTACTTTCATGACAGTTATGGCACTACTCTACCTATTGGCTGATGAGGGTATGATACAACTACCTTAAGGTGGTGAAATGTGAACCCTATCGTAGTAGTTATATTAGGTTTCATAGTAGCTCTAATCCTGATTTACCTAGTGAGCGTCATGAACGGAGTGATCAACGTCTTTCTTGGTGTTTATAACCAGGAGTCGATAACGTGCACTTCCTCTGAAAGTGAAGCTTTAAGTATAGACAACAACGGTTCTATCTTCATCTTTATAGTGCTTGTGGCAATTATAGCTATAGCACTCATTCATAGGAAGACAACTTGATTTCTATGGCTCTCCTACTCCCCGCCCTAAGTGACGTTGGATCCAGCGTTCAAAAGACGAAAATCATATATTTGAAGCTTTTAAGCCCTTAAGCAATGCTTTACTTGACCAGATATGGCAAAATACGAACCAGTAAAGGGAGATTATGCAGGCGGTGCAGTAAGGATAGCCGAGCAGTTCCTCAGAGGCAACATAGGCTACCCCGAGGTAAACTTAAAGCTAGCTGGAGAGGAGGCTAATGCCTCAAGAGATCACGATGCTAACACAAAGGCGTTAATACACCAGATGGTTAAGATCATTGCCAACCACGCATCACCTTATGTACCAAAGGGTAATGGGTTCAACCCAATACAGCTTCCTCAAGATGTCATGGCTAAGATTGCTAACGACATCACACCTATCATGCAACAACTCTCAACCTTGCAGGCAAACAATGTAGCTAAGGCTAAGGCAATTTCTAAGGCAGAGAAAAGGCTTATGGCTGAGATGTAAACCTAAAAAGCAAAAGTAGTTTTTTTCTGTATCAGTTTCTGGTTCTTCTCTCTCTATCTATCTATATATATATTCTATCTGAAAAAAATATCCTACTCTCTCTATACTCTAGAGTCTTCTATCTTCTCTCGCAAAAGCTTTTACATCACTGTTTCGCTTTCAAGACATGGATCAGGAACAAGAACAAGAGCAAATTGTTAATGATGTTTACGATTACCTTAACGGTCAAAAGTTCACTCTAGACCGAAGAGAGAAGATAGTTTACAATACCATGAAAGAGATAATTCCTAGTCACGTGCTTAACATCCTCCCGTCGTTCCCTACTCTTTCTAGGATCACAATAAAAAGGATAGCGAGGATCATGTTACCGCTTATTGCGGAACTCGACGACGAGACAATAGAAAAGATCTCCGACAGCCCCTTGGAAAAATTACGACAAATTGCAGATCAGGTGGAACGAAATGTAACGGGGAATACTGGTGAAAACACATATATGATTGCAGATATAAGGAATGTTGAGAAGAGCCTTAGCTCTATACCGTCTTCCATGCACCAAGAGGAAATGAAGCAAGCCCTTGACCTCAGAAACGAGATGTCGTCTTATGGTATAGACCCTAGAGAGACCGATCTAGACTTCAACACTCTAGAGAACTTCAAGTTGCTACAAGACATCATAGCAAAAAGCAAGGACATAATCAGTTCTTCCAGCGACGCGTATCAAAGCAAAGGGAGATACGGTGTAATGAAGGGGAACACTATCACCTATGGGGACGATGTCAGCAAAATGGTAATGAACGAGAACCTTTACCCAGATGAAGTCTTCTTTTCCAAGTTCGCAAACTCGTCTTTGATGCAGAGGGAAGAGATTTCACCCAAGGAAGAGAGTTACCTCTTCCTCGTGGACTCGTCAGGTTCTATGAGGGGAGACAAGATAATCCAAGCCTTAGCAATCCCTTTAGCTTTGAAGAAAAGGAAGAAGAAATCTAACGTATATGTAGGTGTGTTCTCTTCAACACCGTCTAGGATCTTCTCTATGCGAGAATTTCCTCAGTTACTAGATGATAGAGTCCTGCAATTCTCTGGCACTAATATACTGCAGGCATTAAAACGTGCTGTGAGGGAAATAAACAACCCATGGAACACACCTCTTCCATCGATCGACAAACAAAGGCTAAGGAGAATAAAGAAGATAGTTCTTATAACTGATGGGATTGATTTGGGGCTGAGAAACGTTATGGAAACAAGAAAAGTTAGGGAGCAATTGATGCGGAATAAAATAGAGCTCGAGTGCTTCCTAATAGGTAAAAATGATGAGATGTCTGTAAAAGGAAAAGAGTTGTTGACAAACGTATGCGACACAATAGATGTGGTAGATGTGAACGAATTCGGAGGTATTATATTCAAAAGACTTGAGAACGAATAGGAACGACTATAGTTAGCGTTCACGTCATTTTGAAAGACAAAAACCGTCTCTGTGGGTTCTAAAACAGAACGTAAGACCGAAAATATGACTGTATAAAGTTAAAAACTTCGGAAGTGATATAGTACTTATGGAAACCTGGGCGGAAATACTTGAACTTTTAAATTATATAGGTTCGAACGAAGAAGTAGAAGCAATGGACTTGATAGAGAAAAATAAGAGCATGTACTATAAATATTTCTATAAATATAAACACATGTTAGAGAAAAATGGTCTAATAAAAATAGACAAAATCCCTGGAACCAGGGGTAGACACAGGACTGTGATAAGCCTGACAGAAAAAGGGAAAGAAGTGGTGAAGTATGTCGATAATTTGAAGAGAATAATTACGCCTGCAACGCAGTAACATTCTAAGATATTTATTTTTTTGATTGCTTTTTCTACAGATATGAAGTTCAACAAGAACAAAATTAAAGCGATAGAGAACCACGTCATAATCAGGTTAATATTGGTCTCGCTTTTCTCTCTAGTTATACTAAGCGTGTCTTTCTTTCCTGTTAGCACTCATTCTTCCATCGTGAGCCAGTGTCAAATACCGATCCATATTACACTTAACAGAAACATCAGTCAAGGGCTAATCTATATGCAACCAGTCCAATCTATCATAACGGTTTCAAATTACTACGTGATTAACCAGTACGGTACCCTAGAGTATTCCTACCTTTTTTCTCAGAGACCAGGGTATCTGGTGTGGTACGACCAATACCCTTCTAGCGAAACATATTATCTAGTATACGGTGAGTCAGTCCAGTCCCAGCTAGCAAGCACAGAAGTGTTTTCCTTCTACTATCAGTTTTATAACATTAACACGTCGATCTGGCAAGTTAGCAACGCAGTAGCGTCTGGTGGTGCCCTTACTATGTCTGGACAGGACAGTATATTAACTGAGAACACATCTGCAACAAGATACCCAACAGCAGTTTGGCTCTATTACCTGCAAAGCCCAGATAGCGTAGACACATCAGCAATAAGATTAGACCAGGCAATTAGCCCTGGCTCTTTAATTGTAGTCCATTCACTTTCTTACTCAGCACCAATCAACATCCCTTATACTGTCATTAACCCATATGCAACCACAGGTATGGTTGCACAGTCTTTCACGTCACCTAACTGGAACGTATCACCCACATCAGTAAGTTACTACTGGAACCAGGTGAAATATAAAGGGCAAGGTCAGTATCCTAACGTAATCATAATATCGCAGGGGATAACAATAAACGGGAATACGTTTGACGGGAATGTACCGCAAGACGACTATGCTACAAACTCAATCGTGATAGGTAGCCAAGTCTCCTCCACAGACCAAGGGATATACCTCGTTTCTTCCCCTTACTTTGCATATTGCCCTGAGTTGGTAAACGGGTCTGATATACAGTTACTAAACGGTAGCATGATACCAATAACTGGGTCTTATACAACTGTTAGCAACCCATACGCAGTGGTGATGCAAGGAGTGCTAAAGACTACTGAAGATGAAGTAATAGCACCTGTAGGATCTCAGGTGAACATACAGTACCAGAACGGTTCGTCTCTTTCATTTACTGTAAACGGCAATAGCATATACTCTGGCTTCCCAATCCCGATTACTAGGGTTTACTTCGATGGAGTAGGAGTAGAATCTCTATCAATTAGCCCAAGCAATAACGGTCTATCGCAGTCCTATTCCCTCCTAATTGGTTTTCAGGACTATCTGCATCAATACGGGTTCCTGGTGAAGAACGGTGCGGTATATGAATATGCTGGTTCGCAAGGGTCTTTCCTCGGAAACCTTACATTCCCAGCTGTAGTAGTAGCTGGTTACTTCCCAGTCGGAAACGTGTATTATGTTATAGGTCAGATAGTAACTACTAATAGTGTAATAGACATGCTAACCCAAAGCCCTTACACGATAAACCCTACTGTGGCTTATGTGAACTACAACGCATCTATCCCGTTGGTGATCTCTACTGTAGCTGAGACAGTGAGCACGGCACTCTACGACGAACTCAGCGGGATCGTATCTGCTACTTTAGGTACCCCAGAGCCGATCAACAGCCAAGTGATCTCAGCTGTGTCAGTGCCTGGTCTCCAAATAGTAAATAAGAACGGTGAGGTATGTAGCATATCGCCTAACGTGGCACAAGCTTCTAGCCAGAACAAACCAGATCTGACGCTATACGGTTTCCAGGGTTATTCAGCTAGCATAGTGTACGGTAATGTGCAACAAAATATCGTTATAACGTCCCAAAACTACACTGTTAATATACCCCAAGACCTACAGTTGCTCATTGCAGTAGACCAAGCGACAAGGAGCATTACAATCACAACTTCATCAACGCAAGTAACTCCTTATCATGTTGCATCTATACCCATTAACACGACAAACGTAACAAGCACTGCGTCCACTAATCCTTACGGAAACACGTTCGAGGTATATAACAACACAACGATAAGCATAATATCGTACTACCTACTTGGTGCTATTGGTGTCATTTCATTAACATTTAGCAACAAATTATGGTTAGGCGTTTTCATAATGGGGATGAGCATCAGCGTCATCATGTTTACGTTCCAAATGTGGGACTTAGCTGTATTTATCGCGTTTGCATTTATCACAGGCTACATAATGAAAAGGCTAAACATTTGACCTCCTTCCACAAGGCTTTTTAGTCCACTTAACTTCTTTTTTTGGAAAAAGGGTTTCTTTGATCCTAATTTCACGGAGGGGTACTTCTGACCCCTTTGAACTCCTTGTTTGTATAAAAATCTTTTGTGGCAAAGCAATATTGGGGAAGGGAGTTAGAAAAAGTTTAAGCTTTTAAGGTGTTGCGTTTTCTATGATTTGACCGCAAGATGTCAATCATAAACTCTACAGGAGGAAACGGAGGAGGAAAGCAAGTAATAAACGAGTTGCAGGATTATGCGTTCACTATAGGTTTTATCGTAGTCGTGCTAGTGGTTATGGGCTTCGTTGGTCTGCAGATCTATGCCTCTCTCGGAAACAGCCTTCCTACTTTCAGTCAGTCATCGCCATTCTATAATGCTAGCATAACCATATTGCATGCTGAGAGTGAAGTAGGTTCACTATTCGATTCTGCAGTAGGTATAATGATCGTCGTAGTCATTATAGCCCTAGTAGCGTTGATAATAACTGCACTGAGATCTGCATTCGGAAGGCAGTAATCGCACACCCCTCCTAAAGACAAACCGTTGTTTTTTGTTTCGTAAAACTCTTCCTTCTTTCTCTTCCTTCTTTTATGAGCTCTTTTCTATCAAAGGATGTTTTTAACTTGTGTCTACTACTATATATTATGTGCGGTACGGTGTCCCAGATAATAAAAAATATAAATATAATTTTTCAGAACGCACCTTGCATTGTATCAATAGCACAGAAAAACGGTATAAACGTTTCTACTCAGCCTGGTTCATCCCCTAAGACCGCAATAAACAATGGGCTTAGTTTCGAGAGCTTGACAAACATAGCGGAGAAAACTAGTTCGATAGCCCAGAGTGTGCAACCAGAGGTATTCAACCAGTGTTCAAATGAGATATACCAGGCTAAGCCAAAAGTCATAGGCAACCCAATCGAATACTATAAGCTAGCCCTTGTCCTACCTAAACTAGTCCAACAATTACCACAGCCAAAGGTACTTCAAATAGGAGGGAACGAGGAGAAGCAACTACCAGGCGTGCTAAACGGAGTGATCATGATTGACAACTAGGAAGAGGAAGTTATGGAAAGGTGAAAGTGAGTCCTCCCTACTCTTCCCTATCATGGTGTTTGTGGCTATCTTCATACTTATCCTTATGATATTCATTTCTGGCTTAGTATTCGGTCTTATCAATAAGTTAGACCCTAGCTATGCGTCTAGTTCATTTGGTAGTGTAACTCATACAGCCTCGTCCATCTGGTTCCCAGCCGTATTTGTGACGTTGATTGGGATAGTCTTTATCCTGTTAGCATTTTCGATCCAAGAAAAGAAGTGACTTCCTCCTTATCCTGAAGGCTTCCGCCCATCTTAACACCCATTTTGCGAACTTCTTGCATAGAACTTCTATCCTTTATAAAATAGGATAAGGATTTTTCATTATGCGGAGACATCCAATATATCTTGATGCGTACCTTTCCTCTCTCAACATGGTAGTAAATGCATTAGAAAAGAACAAGGACGTTACTACGCATTTCTACGTTTTTCTATACGTTGCCACAGGACTAAGGGAGAGAGTACTTGACCTAACTGAGAGTAATTTCGACTTAGTGAACAATGTCTTCTTCCCTCGTTCGTATCTAAAATATAACCAGAATAGCGACATCAAGATGCATATGCATCCGTCATTCTCAAAGATAGTCCTGGCATACATCAAAAAAATGAGGATACCTAACGGAGAAAAGTTGCTTGATATACAAAAACCTTCATACTTCAATCCTTATATCCCAAAAACTTGCCACTACGACTCTAACAAGATAGTTTTCTCGTTAGCCTCAACACTCCTCCTCCAGACGTATAACCCTAGGTTAGTAGCGAAAGTTCTATTCCTCAATAAACAATACATTAGTTTCGTGGCAAAAAGCAACGGCTTACTGATAACTGGCGATATCATGTACAAGGAAGGGAGAGAAGTGACTCCTAAAGAGGAGCTCTATCACCCTCATATGTGGTTGGAACTTGAGAAGGCTAAAGCGGTGACCAAAAATGGACGTGTGTAACAAGGTAGTTTATAGTCAGAAACCTGATGACTTAGAAGTGGTGAGGAGCGGACAGAAAGGGATCCTATTCGCATACCCTAACCCCTGTATCTTCGTTTCAAACCTCACAATAGGGAAGAAATCATCAGACTTCAAGGTACAAGAGACTCAGTTAGGTGATAATTATGTAATAAAATACGGGAAGAACTTGGAGAAAGAGATCTTTCTCCCTAAGGAGGTATGGGAACCGTTGAAGAAGGCATTGGAAAACTTCAGGACTAATGGGACTATTAAAGGAGGGATCCTGTTATACGGTGTGCCTGGTACAGGAAAGAGCGAAGTCGCTAAGGTAATGGCTGAATATCTAGGAATAGGAGTGTTAGAGAAAGGCGTCAGTGATATGCTATCGAGATATGTTGGCGAAAGCGAGCAATCAATGAAGAAGCTTTTTATGAACGAGATCCTAAAGGAACAACCCGTTGTAGTCTTCATGGATGAGATAGATTGGTTGGCGTCGAAGAGAAACTTTGAGAGGACTGAGTCAGTCACAAAAGTCCAGAACAACATAATGACGGAGTTCTTACGTCTATTCCAGGACTATATTATAAGCAAGAAAACACCAGTGCTCTTTATAGGTACTACAAACGCTAAGTTGGAGGATCTGGACGACGCATTTAAGAGGAGGTTCCCCATACGTGTCTACTTCGCTTCGCCTTCAAGAGAAGCTATACGTTACTTCTTGGAAAAGAGCGGGAAGACTACCTTCGACGTGAAGGGAAAGAAGATGGGCATAGATGAGTTAGTGAACTATGCGATAGCTATGGGTATATCGATCGCGGAGTTGAGGAGCGACATAGAGAACAACGACTTCTCCTCAATCAACATGAACAATAGCACGAACCTAAGGAGGATGATACCTTTTTCTCCTATCAGTGAGGAGGACGTATTTGATCTGTCAACAATAAAAGTAGACTATCAGTTCTCCATTACGTGTGACATGCTAGACGGCAAAAGGAGAGTGATACTTCCTAACTTCCCTCTAATCTCAAGGGCATTAGTATCTACTTGGGCGACGATGATATGCAAGAAACAAGTCTTTGACGTCCTCCCTAGCGATAACCTAAGTGTTGAGGAAATCATGATAGGTCTGAAACAATATTCACCCGTCCTGCTCCTGAATTTTAATTCTAACAGGGAGGCATACCCTCTCATAATCCTAAGTGAGAGGCTCTTCTACGAACATGGGATAGATACCTTTTACGTTACAACCGACCAATCGTTCCTGCCAGACATAGTAACTACCACAGTGCCTACCCTAGATATAACCAACGTGTCGATCACTGACGAGAAGGTAAAGACGCAAATAGTTAAAACAGTGATGAGGTTTTACGGTATTAACGGCGACCCGAAAGACCTCATGTATCAAATTAACGGCTCGATGAAGAAGTCGGACGACATCAGCACGTTTTATCGTGTATTGCAACACTTTATAATGCTGAATAGTGAGATAGGCATTAAATCAGTAGTAGAAGGTGAAACGAAGAAGAAATTTGCCTGGGCATAAACTATACCGCACTCGACGACAGGGTCTCAGGTGTAAAAAGATAAATAGAGAATCTTTTTTTAATTTCACTGCTTCTTTCTTCCATGCAAGCCGAGAATGAATTTATAATGTCTTTATATGGCTGTTTCAGGGACGTATCAAAGACTTACATCGTTACGGTACTCCTAGGTCTCAAGACAGATAACTTTATGTTAGGTACTGATGGCAAGTTAAGGCTTTTCAACGAATACCCAGTTTATCATGGAAACGAATGTGTGGTGTTCAATTCTGTGTTCCATAAATATGAGAAGAAGGTCATAGATGAGACTGCGAGGAAAATATACATGATAAGGAATAGGGCTACTGTTGAATGGGACGAACAATCGCAGGAACTGGTGGACGAAATTTCTAAAATACTAAAGAAGTAAATAACATAGTGATCTATGTGAGCGACGAAAAAGATTTCCTTAAAAAAATAAGGAATATGGATCCAGATGACCCAGGCTTACTTTTTCTACTGAAGCAAGCTAAAGAAAAAGGGTATAAGGAGGCTATAGAGGAAATAGCCAAAAAACTGGGTCTAAAGGAGGATGAAGAGAAAGAAGAGAAGAAGAAGAGGAAGAGGCAAAACGACTTGAACAAACCAGTTAGGCTAAACAAGAAGGACAAGGCTAAGGGGACATGGGACTACGGAGTTGACTTCTTGGACGCAAAGAAGAAGATCACTGACCTATACAAGAAGGCTTACGACATAAACGACACGATACATGAGATCTACACTGCAGTCCTACTTATACAACTAAGCAACGGCTTAAGAGTTAGGGAAGCAATAGATTCATTCAAGAGGTTCATCGAGACTGGTGAGAGAGAGTTTTACATTACGGCACAGAAACATAACAACCATAGATACGTTGTAATCCCCTCTGTTATAAAAAAGAAAGTCACGTACAACGCTGTCTTCTCTTATGACAGTAAGAGACTTGAGCAGGTAATATATCATTGGTGTAAGAAAGTATTCGGCGTTAATACACACTCTCTCAGGTACGCGTTCATAACTCATTTAGCTGAGAACGGAGTAGACCCAGCTATCATCGCAAAGATAACTGGGCACAGGAAGATAGATAGAATAGTCACTTATACCCAGACTAGCAAGGCAATCGAGTTCCTGAAGAAGGTAGCGGAGTGAGCTACAACGCCCTCACGGACGGGGTCTCAGTGAGAAAAGATGAAAACACAGAAGTGATTTCGCCTCACATCAGAGACCACCTGAACGCGTTGTTGCTCGTCCAACACCGTGTTTTCTTTTTTTAAACACTGTTTCTGATTTGATATTATGCCACTAAAACCAAACGATGTTACTTCCGTAATTGTAGACGCGTTCAGGGGTATACTTGATATAGATAATATAGATGATGGTGCATCGTCTCTCCCCATCCTTATCCAAAGGTCTTCATGCGTAGAAACGAAAGCGTTCCTTGCAAAGCTTATGTTAACTGGTCTCAGCCCGCTGATTCCTTTCAAGAACGAGGTTAAAGGAGTAATAGCTACAAACCTAACTAGAAATGACAGCGTTAATATATCATGGCAGATCAGCGTTATGTATGATGACGGACAGGACAACTTCATCTGCACTCTTAGAGATACGGACTGGGCTTGTAGACCAGTTAGCGAGAGAAAAATCAGAGAACTACAAAATAGACAGAAAAAGGAAGATGTGAACATAGACATCTAAACACTGCGATATTCCTATTATATTATATAGGAAAACATCTACAAGGTTCCACTAATGATAACAGTTTTTACAAAGTCATCAAAACTCGTTTTGAAGGCTAGATGGCTCTTTGAGATGAGAGTGAAAAACGGAGGTGGATGGCTAGTTGAAGGCGACTTCTATCGCGATAAGGAGGTCTACATCAAGTTCTGTCCAATCCCTCCAGGAAAGGATAGCAAGACCATCTTCGTCAAGGTTCTACCAGGTACCTATTCGGTCGACGTTGTCAATGAAGATACTGTTAGGGTAACCTTAGTGAAAGTTTTGCCGAAGATAAGGTTCGTGAAAACGATATTCATCCCATCAGACTCCTATCTATTCGGTGATTATGAGATAGTCAAAGGGAAATCAAGAGAAAAAATATTGATGAAATTACCTCACGCTATGAAGGTGATCTACGAACCAGATAGGTATGTATTTGAGTACCCTATAGCAGATTATTTCATATCTGCGGTATCCAAGACTAAACGCTGAAATGCCTCGCCATCGCCGATATTCTCTAGATGTAAACTTCACCTTACAGCTGTAAGATATATTTTTATGGTAGTTGTTGCTGTTTAGTAGCTATGGGAGAAAAGAATAACGACTTGGTATTCGTAAAAGCAATCTTTCATTATATGCCAAGTGAGTATAAAGGGGCAAAAATGATAACGATGCATGACGGCGACACTATCGTTGAGACGAGGCAATTCAAAACTGGATCCAAGAAGCTTAGGACACTAAGGGTGATATTTTACGACCAACTGAGAAGAGTGGCGTTGCAAGTGTTACCTGGACTATGGATATTCCCGCCAACCAGAGAAGCTATTGACAACGCCTTGACAGCTATGAACAAGGTAGCAAATAAAGCAAAGGAGGAAGATGTAAATATAAAGATCATTTTTTCAGATATATCGTTGCCTAAATCATTGATTCTGAACGTTGTAGATAAAAACATAGCAATGGTACAAGGAGAAATTAACATGATACAAAAGCGTATTCAAAAACTAAAAGATGACGAAAAAAACATTAACAAATCCATTAGTAACTCTGATAAGAAAAGCAATGACTTGGCAAAGATATCAGCGTTGATACGCAAACTGACTAATGAAAAATATTTGCTGAAGGTGGAATTGAAGATCAATTTGTCGCTGAAGAAATACCTTGAGCCTCAAAGCAACAACCCTGGTAATAACGCCAAAGTTGTTCAACAAAACAAAAAAAGGAATTCCCTTCCATTAGAGCAAAAGGAAGAAGGGAAAGATGACGATGATAATAATAGCAACAAAATAAGTATAGATATATAGTTAATCTCAACAAGGTGTTCAAAGAGGACGTAAGTCCCCGCCAGTGAGGGCGGGGTAGTTCAATGTAGAATTCTTTCTAAGTTTTAGGTACAAGTATACCATTGCAAGTATCCTTGCATCTTGGGCATCGAGATCAAAATGTTTCCTGACCTCGTTAATCATTTTCTCAACTTCTTTTTTGTTCGTCATAACTGGTTTTTCGTTTCCTCTCCATAAGTATACTAATCCATCGACCTCTTTCGCGAACAAGGTCATCTTTTCACACCTGAGACCCCGTCCATTAGGACGAGGAGGAAATTAGCCCTTGTAAATCTGTCCCCTTAGGCATCACTTTTACTGTGGTGATTGTGCCTTCGTCTGGATCGATTCCACGTGCCAAGAGCTTGCTTTTGGTGATACTGCTACAAAACATCTTTCCGTTAATTTTAGCACATTCGTCTAAGTAGATAGCTATGCCCTCCAAGTCCATTTTTTGGTATTGGAACAGAGGGTTGTCTATTAGCTTGTTCAAGTCGGACACAGTTAATTTAACGTCATGAATCTCACTGCTACCTTCAGAACAATACTTCATCAGCATAAGCATCTGCCTTATTATTTCTATATATTTTTCAATAGTAAATTTGTTCCCAGATGATATCAGTAGCCAAAGTGTTGCAAACTTATTCTCTACTTCCTCGTCATCACATTTGACTCCTCCTATATCGAGTAACATGTTGCACCATGTAATTGGACTCTCTCGCATCTAAAAAACCTAATCTATTTTTTTGGCACTGACCTCCTTCTTCCCCCCCACCTTAAACCCTTTTTTGTTAAATATAGCACCAAGGTGGTACTCATCTTTAGAAAACACATATGTGATTTCAAAGTGGAAAAAAGTATGCGAGAATAATGGTTTCCAACATACCAAAAACACGCTGGACATGGGTAAGACGCAAATATGGTTAGAAAGTTTCATTTATTAAACGGTGCATATATTTTCTCTTAATGATAGACTGTTCTCTTTTGTCAAAGTTGTACGTAAGTAAGAGACTGCCTTGGCTGGAAGACACAGCCTTGGCAGTAACATATTATTACGTCGAGGAGAAGGGGATAAAGGACGAAGAGAAAAGGGCAATGTATCTTAGGGCAATTAGGAGAATTATCACTCCTGTATATTCAAACGCTGGGAGTGCTGAAGACATAGTGAAGGAATGCCAGAAATACAACTCACACCGTAAGGTTGAGGATGAAGGGGTAGGTGTTACAAATGGCTAATCCTAATAATAAATTGGAGAACCTTTTCATCTGGATGTCTCATGATAAGGCATTGCCTACCCAGTTTGCAGTGGCTCTAAGAACTTTCAACGCACAGTTAGTAAATTATGAGGGTTCAGTCCGAGATGACAACCACGCCATGGAGATAATAATGGAGATCATGAGACAGAACACTGATTCTATTAAAAAAGTATACGTCTCTACTACATATCCAGAGTCAATAAAGATGAGGCTTCTAGAGAAGTTTAAAGCTTATAACCAGAATATAGGAGACGAGAAGTTAGTTCTCCTCGAACCGATAATGGTGCCAATAGACGAAGTCAATGACGTCAACGAATGCCTGCAGAAAAGAACTGATTATGACGTTTGCATCAAAGCGAGATACGGTTACAAGTTATACCGCTTTGAGGGATATCAGCAAATCCTGAACTACCACAAGGAAGTCAAAGTCTTCCCAAAGGTAGAGATTTAATTCTTCTTCTGTGCGGAAGAAGAGTGAATAGAAGAAAAAAGTATTCTTCTCTTTTTTCTTTCCACGTAAAAAAGAAGAATGTTTTTCTAACAGGTACTTTTTCTTGTCTGTAATACCTAAATTCTAATTATCTTCATATTGTTCTTCTTCATAATCGTCATAATCTTCCTCATATTCCTTGTCAAGCAATTCATCATAATTTTCAATAAAATTCAAAAATTTTTTCGGTTGGTAACCGATCCTTGCTAACTCATCTATTGCTCTAGCTAGTTCCTTCTCTGTGAGCAACCTAACGAACATGCCTTTGAAGTCGCGATAGAGGTCATAGTCTGTGTGGTATCCGTCTATATTTTCTTGAATAACAGGGGCAAGCCATACGACTTGGTTGTTTTGTGATAACTCTATCGGGAAGTCGTTTCCGTCAAAATCGCCTACGAATATTATCTTCTGGTTTTTTGCCAGCCCCTTTATTATATCTGATAAATCTATACCAGTATAATTTGACTTCTTTGCCATCTCTTTTATAACGTTAGGAGGAATGTTTATCCCTACCTTCGAAAGCTCTTCTAGAACCCTAGCCCTCTTTGAAGGGTTTATAACAACTTCATTAGGCAAATATGGGTTTCCGTTAGGTGCTTTCAGCACAACCACATCCCCTCTCCTCTTTGCGATAGTAGCTAAGTCGCTTAGCAAATCGGAGTACTGAGTCATGCTCCCGCTATCGTCAAGGAAAAGAATCACTCTATTCCTTTTGTTACCAACATATACGGTCTCTATTGGCTCCTTGGTTATTGACCTCTTTATTGCCCTCCTGATATCTATATCCTCCTTCCCGCTCTGGTGCAGATAGTTTGGTTGCTTTGCGAATTTGTTAATGAATGTACTGAACCTTGTAGCTAGGTTTCCAGTTTTTCTGTCAGTTTTAATTTGTGCGATGGATGCCCTTGCATAACCACCTTCTCCAGGCGATTTATCAGAGGATATCGCTATGCCTATATTATCATCTTCTTCAGTATCCTCTATCTCTTCCTCGTCCATTTTACCTTGCGGTTTTATATTATTGTTCTCATTTTCGCCTTCGTCATTGTCGTTATTATTGTTATCATTGTCGTCGTTTTGCTTTTGCGTTGAGGAGTTATTCTCATTGTCATTATTAGACTTGGTTTCGCTTTTCTGTTTGCTTTCATTCTCTTCTTCATTTTCTTGCTCTGGCTCAGACTTACTATTCTCCTCAGGCTTATTATTAGAATTGTTATTATTACTTTTCTTACCATAATTTCCTTGACCCTGCCCTTTACTCTGCCCTTGACCTGCTCCTTGACCTTCTTGCCCACCATCCCTACCCTCTGACGAACCACCAGGTGGCATTTCTTGGTCTCCTTCTCCTTGGTTTTCCATCATATTGCCACCTTCCTCTCCCTTTCCCTGGTCACCTCCTCCACCCTGTCCTTCTCCTTGTCCTTCACCCTGTCCTTGACCTTCTCCTTCTCCTTGGTTTTCCATCATATTGCCACCTTCCTCTCCGTTTTCACTCACGTTAGGTGAGTTTTCAATTGAGTTAGTAGCCTCATCACCTCCGTGAGTGTCTTCGCTAGTCTTTGTAGTCGGTTCGGCTAATGGTTTATCTTCATCTTCTTCGTTTTGGATGCCTTTCTTTTTCTCTACTTCCTCTATAGCCTCTTTCTTTTCCTTCTTCTCCTCCTCGTTTCTCTTCTTCTCCTCCCTATCTTCTTGTTCATCATCTACATCGCCAAACTCGTCACCAGGTGGCGTTTCTTGCTCTACTGGCTCGCTACCGAAATTATCACCAGGTGGCGTTTCCTGTTCTCCTTGATCCTCTCTGTTTTGATTTTTCTTTCTCTTCTCCTCCTTATCTTGTTTTTTCTTTTCGTCTTCCTTGTTCTCGTTGTTAAACAAATAATTCAAATTGCCTTCCATTTAGAACATATTGCTGTTCTTTATCTTCTTCTTAAGGGGATTGTCCATTATAGGTCACCCTTTACGCATCTGCTAGTTGTTCAACTTGATCGTTATCCTGGTCGTTATCATTTAACGAATATGCTTTTGTTAACAATTTCTTTTTGATTGCCAGAGTATCTTTTAATTCCTGCGGTGTAATTCTATATTTTGGGTTTGTAGTATATGATGATAATATTGAACTTAATCGTGCTAAATCGTAAAGGTAATCAGCATATTCATTTATGAATTTTTCTATTCTACGTAAGTATTTAATTGAATGTGTATCTTCGATAAGCTTTCTTAAACTATTGAATAATGAAGTGTCATCATCTATTTTCCTTTCATCACCATTTTTTTGAAAATCTGACAGAAAACCTGCTAAATCATTCGGACTTCCATCATCGTCGGTAAATATGTCTTTATATTTATTTATAATATTCTCTATTTTTTGTGGTAAAATTTTGTCAAATAAAGGTCTCGCTGATGATCTAATTATTCTAGACTTACTTTGATCAATACTTTTATAGTAATTATCAAGACTTGTTATCGCATCATCGAAATTATTTGCAAGTGCTATATTCATTATCTCCTTCTCTTTCTTTTTGTAGTTAGATTTATCTAAATCTGATAAGATATTGAATAATTTTTGTGAAAGATCTGCGAATTCATATGTAGGTTTGCTTTGTTCTTCTTGTTTCGGTGGTTCATTTGGTTTGCTTTGTTCTTCTTGTTTTAGTTGTTCATTTATTTTTTCAAGTATTTTTTCTAGTGTTTTCACATATATTCCGTCTTCTCTGAGATGAAAGGTATAGGATTCACTCCTATCTTCTGGGTTTTGTAGATTGTTTCCCTTTATCCCGTAAAATATCTTGGTTTTCCCATTTTTAGAGATGATATTTATTGCCTGTGTACTTTCTTGGTTATTTTTCTTCGCATTTAGGAATTTCTCTTCCCCAGTATCCTTAAAACCTGTTATTTGCCACCCGTCCTTTACTAATATTTCCGCAATTTGTTTCATTTTATTATTTTCTAGTTCCAAAGGTAATTCGTCTTCGAATATGAGTATGGCAGAGTTGTCCTGAATAAGGATCTTGTATATTTCTTCTGCAGATTGTAGAAGTGCTTTTAGGGATAACCTTCTGACTATTATAGCGTCCTTGGTGATATTGCATTCACCAAGTTCTCCCTTGATTGAGTCTCCTGTGCATTCAGTGCCTGGTTTTAGTGCACCAAACATCTTATATACACAGTCCCTTATTGTGCCAGTATTCTTACAGAACCCAGATACATCGCCTTCTACGTTGTTTAGGTCTACCTGTGGGAATTCAGGTTCGGTCAAAGCTTTGAGCTTATCATTAACTTTCGTAAAAACTACTGGTACCACTTCTCCTACATCTACATCTGTAACTTCCCCTTTCACTTCCTGCTTCTCTTCTTGTGGTGTAAGAGATGATATTTTGCCTGCAAGTTCGTTCATTATGCTACCTAGCTCTACCTTTTTCTCTTCTTTTTCTTTCTCTAGGTTGAATTGTTTCAGCCCACCAGACTCTACCACGTTGAAGAGAGCTTGGGCATCCTCTTTGTTCTTGTATAAGAACCTGTAAAAGTCACTTCCAGATAAAGCAGGGTAATATCCTTCGTACCTCTTTACGTTCATTAAATAGCTTCCGTAATGCCTGAGGTCTTGTATTGAAAGAGGTCTAGATACCTCGCCCCCACGCCATAACTCAAGGGAAAGACCGTACAGTGCCGTAAGTAGATCAGCTATCTTGGTAGGGTATTTTTGTGACATTACCTCCAGTACTCTAGTAGAGGGCGGTGGTTCAACATCTAGCGATAGAACCCTTCTCCTGAGTGGGTCTGCAAGCTGTCTCATGTTATTGCTGGTGAGGAAAACTACCATGTTGTTAGGGTTACCTTTGAGCGTTTCAGTGCCTATTGGCAGAGATGCATTTTGGAGGAAGGACAACAAGAACGAATCAGTTGTCTCATCAGCCTTGTCTATCTCGTCTAGGGTTACGATAACTGGTCTCGTCTGCGATGCTTGCACTGCCTTCATCAAGACTCCTGGCTCCTTTGAAAACCCTCCTTTCGTGTTCTCGTTAGGTACTATATCGTAATACAGGGACTTCTCGTTGGTTTGTGGCGTGAACTGATATATCAGGTATTCTGCACCGAGGATATCTGCTAACGCTTCAGTGAGTGCCGTCTTTCCTACTCCAGGGGCACCTTCTAGTAGCACAGCGATAACTGGGGTATCAGAGTTATGTAATGCATGAAAGAGAGTCCTGATCACATCATTGGAATAGTACAACCCGTGCTTTTCCAGTGCTTCCCTTAATCCGTCTATTGTGAGCTGATCTATCTTTTCACGTAAAGTCTCACTTTTTTGTGATAAGTTCTCTTGCTCTGCCATTTCAAGAGAAGGAAGATGCATAATGCTAAAAGCTTTCTATGCAGAAGATGTAAACTACTCTGTCCGTGAGGGCTGGGTCTCTAGTGCAAAAAAGATGAAGCCTAGGTTGATGCAACTACCAACTACTTCCTAACGAAAAAGATTAGCTTGTTTCTTCACGATCTGAGACGATATACTGTGACAGATTTAAGAAGATCTTAGTGAGTTTATCTGCCTCACTAAAATACGGTGTATCCCATAAAGTGTATACAAGAGTAAGATATATTGATATTTCATGATTGTCGTAATATTCACTAGTCTGAAGTGTAGAAATGACTCCCTCTGCATTATTGTAGAAACTAGTCTCAATGCCATCGAACCTTATACCCATCTGCATTTTTGAGTCCATATCAGCCTTAACCTCCGCGATGATGTTGGCAAGCTCTTGCCTCTTCTCTTTCGGTATCCTAAATGTCATACTCCCTTTCTTATACGATTTTGTTTGCATAGTCTCATTTTATTATCTAATTCGGGTTTTAAAAAAGAATTCCCTTAAAATTATGTATTATTACAGGTCTACGTAGTCTCCAGAACCAACATCTTTCAATTTGCCGAAGATATTCCATAGCAACAGTACTACCGAGATGAGAAAGAGCAACCCAAACCCTGTATCTAGAAGTGATACCATACCGACGTTGTTATAATAGAACTGGTAACGAACTACTGTGCCATTTACGACTTGGTAAGAGTATTCGTAAGGGGAGTATAGGAGTTGAGCGATAAGTGCGACGAATGACAACATTGTGAATATTATGTACTTGTTTTTTGTAAAGAACCTCAAAATCAGTATCGCAATCACAAACATTATTGCAATAAACACGAAAATCACGGATGTAACTGATATCGGTGCACTGCTGATACCTATAACTGTAGTCGTGTTAGCGAACAGGACAGATGTCATCATCATTATGACAATGCATAATCAAAAAAACCTTAGTCTTTTTTCGGCATCAAAAAGAACGCTGGCTTCATCCTCGCCAGCGAAGGTTCCCTCCTCATCGTTCTCCTCATCGGTTCGGGTTTGCATCTCTCACATTATAATTGGTTTTCTATGGATTGTTTAGTTATACCTTTCGTATCTTTAAACCCAATTAGTATCAGGTGATCGTAATACCAGTCAATCACGTATTCAGAGAACCTCGGTCTTTCAAACTCTTTCTCTTTTTCCATGATAATGTAAAGTGTTTTGTTCTCGCTTTGTAAGACGAAAATATGGTATTTTAACCGTAAGTATGGATTTATAAGAATTAACGAGCCTTCTACTTGTACAGTGCCTATCATAGCTAGAGTAATAGAATACAGTAGCAGAAGAGTTAACGAAGAATAATCTATTATAAAAGGAAATATTGATGCTAAGATGAAGCCTATTAATTGGTTATCTAAAGTATCTCTTATTTTATAATTCCTGTTATTTATTTCAATATATTGCTCGTGTGGGGTTATACGAATATCTCGTTGGATTTTCTCATTAACAAGATCTTCCTTTATCGAACGGAGAGATATATATACGTAGAGGTTCGGCAACGCGAATGTGACCAGGAATATCATTAAAGCTAGAACCCCGCTTTCAGGGAAAATAGCTGGGAATTTAGTATGGAGAAAATCATTCAATTGAACAATGTAATTATTAACGTTGAGATATGCATTTGCAACGACGTATGAAATGGGTAAAGAGGACGCTTGCCAAAATAGAAAGTATCTTTTATCCATAAGTAATTCCTACCCAGAAAGTATAAAAGAATATTTAGGTTTAACTATTATTGAGATAAAACGTTATGGATGCTACTAAATAACTCTAGTCGAAGGGGAGGAAAATGAGAGAGC
>Ga0080003_1000639_pt1 | contig 21993 bp, 19 predicted proteins | sample JossMetagenome_FD_69206 | JGI IMG/M metagenome (GOLD analysis project Ga0080003, IMG submission 69206) | Hot spring microbial communities from Joseph's Coat, Yellowstone National Park, USA - JC2_E (SPADES assembly) (version 2) | ecosystem: Environmental > Aquatic > Thermal springs > Hot (42-90C)...
AATCTGTACTTTATATAAAAGAAAATAAACCCGTGATGGTGCTTATAAGAGGGGATAAGAAGATAGACGAGAAAAAACTTGAAAGGCTTTTTGGTACAGATGAGTTTAGATTAGCAGAAGACGAAGAGGTTTTAAAGCTTTTAAACACAGAAAAAGGTTTTATAGGTCCTTTTGTAGAAGGTAAAGATATAGAGATAATAGTGGATAACTCTTTGTACAACGCTTCAAATATGGTGGTGGCCTTCAACAAGCCTCATTATCATTACAAAAATGCAAATATCGATTTTGAAAACTTTGTAGATGTAGCCCAAGTAGAAGAAAATGATCCTTGTCCAGAATGCGGCGCTCCTTTAAAGGTAGCTCAAGGTCTTGAACTTGGACATACGTTTTTGCTTGGCACCAGATACTCTTTGCCTATGAAGGCATTTTTCACAGATAAAGACGGCACTGAAAAACCCATTGTAATGGGATGCTATGGCATAGGTATATCAAGGCTTATAGCAGCTATTGTAGAGCAGTATCATGATGAAAAGGGTATAAAGTGGCCCCTGCCAGTGGCTCCATTTCAAGTGCTTATTAGTTGTGTAAATACTTCAGATGAGCTTCAGTACAGTATATCAGAGCATCTTTATAAAAGCCTAACACAAGAGGGTATAGAAGTACTTTTTGACGATAGGGATTTATCACCTGGGGTTAAGTTTAACGATGCAGATTTAATAGGTATACCTTATAGGATAGTAGTGGGTAAAAAGGCAAAAGATGGTATTGTGGAAGTGGTAGATAGACATACTTTAAAAGCCGTTGATGTTCCAATAGATAAGGTATTAGATTACACAAAGGATATTTTGAATGTAAATGGCGGGTGATATATACGCTATTGGGCTTAACCACAAGACCGCTTCGGTAGAACTTAGGGAAAAATTAAGTTGCAACACTTCAGAGCTAGATTCTATTTTAAACATATTAAAGGCTTCTACCAACGTTAAAGAATTTATGCTTTTGTCTACTTGTAACAGGCTTGAGTTTTACGCTTACGCTTCTGATGAAAAACAAGTTTTGGAAGCTTTTAGAAGATACGCCGAAATAAAAAACCAGCATTTTGATAACTCTCATTTTTTCTTAAAAGCTGGAAAAGAGGCGGTAGCTCATATATTTAAAGTTGCCTCTGGTCTTGATTCTATGGTGATAGGAGAACCTCAAATAGTAGCGCAGTTTAAAGAGGCATTTTTTAAGGCAAAAACTTTAGGAACCACTGGCAAAGTTATGAATAGGCTATGCCAAAACGCTTTACACGCTTCTAAAAGGGTAAGATACGAAACCGGCATAAGTAAAAGTGCGGTATCTGTTAGCTATGCTGCGGTAGAGCTTGCAAAACGTATTTTTGGTGAGCTTAAAAACCACAAGGTACTTTTGATAGGTGCTGGAGAGATGGGGGAGCTTGCAGCTATATATCTTCAGCGCTCTGGAGCTAGTATATATATATCAAATAGGACTTATGAAAGGGCGGTAAGTTTGGCAGAGAAGATCAAGGCTAATGTAATAAGATTCGATGAGATAGAACAGTTTTTATACGAGTTTGATGTAGTTTTAGTTTCTACCGGTGCTCAAGGATATGTTATTACGAAAGATGTTGTATCAAAAGCTATGAAAAAAAGGTACTATAAGCCTATATTTTTAATAGATATATCTGTGCCAAGAAACATAGAACCATCTTGTGCTGATTTGGATAGCGTTTTTTTATACAATGTAGATGATCTAAAAGAAGTAGTAGAAAACAACTTATCAAATAGGATTCAAGAGGCTAAAAAAGGTGAATTTATAATACTAGACGAAGCTGATAAATTTTATAAATGGCTTGAAAATCTTGAGTTAGAGCCTATAATTATAAATATGTTAGATTATACTAAAAATGGTTCAAAAGATTGTAAAAAAATAGTGTATAGAGCGATAAAACTAATTAGGGAAAACAAAGAGTATACACCTTTAGTTTTTGAGCTTTTAGGTATAAAATCTAAGGAAAAGGAGATAGATTATGGATTTATTGAACGATAAGGCGTTTCCAGTATCCATTACAGAATTGATGGAGTTAGAGTCGGAAAGCTCTATAAAAGCCTATATTATGATAAAAGCGGATCCAAAAGAGATACCTTCTATTATGATAGCACTTTCTACTTTTGACGGTATAAGAACGGCAGACGTAGTAACAGGCCCTTACGACATAATCGTATTTGCAGAGCTAAAAAATCAGGATGAGCTTGGAAGGCTTGTGATTACAAAGATTCATACGTTAGAGGGAGTGAAAGAAGCTATCACCTGTGTGGTAGTTAGAATATAACATTGAATGGAAATACATCCTTTTGATATAAAATATATAGACGAAGTAGCAAAACTATATCTTAAAAGTTACAAAAATTTAGAAGAATATTCATATACTCACGAAGAAGATGTAAAAGTCTATATAAACTGGCTTTTAAGAAGAGATGTAGCTGGACTTTTCGTAGTAAAAGACGGTGATAAAATTGTAGGTTTTATGGCTATAGATGGCAATTGGTATAGTAAAAAATACAACAAGGTAGTGGGAGCAATACACGAAATATTTGTAGACCCAGATTATTTTGGTAAGGGCGTAGGGTCTATGTTGATGGAAAAGGCTATAGAGTATTTTAAGCAAAGAAATCTTGACCTTATAGAGCTTTGGGTAGGAGACAAAAACGAAAAAGCTATGAAGTTCTATGAAGAATTTGGTTTTAGAAAAGATGGCCAATACAACTTTTGGGTAAGGATGGTAAAAGATATTTGATAGTATTTGTAGTACCGTATTTAAAAGCTACTACCTCCGTGGCTTTGTTTCATGCATTGGCAAAAAAACAAATAGAATGTATTGTTATAACAGAACCATCTGATACTTGTGTTAGCCTTGGATATTTTGACAACGCGAATCGTTTTTTAGATTTTAACTACTGCAAAACCAACAACATACCAATTATAAGAAGATATACCGGTGGCGGGACTGTGCTTCTTCATCCAGGCCAAATTTTTTATCAATTTATTTTTTCTAAAAGCAACAAAACAATCCCTTTTAAAATGGAGAATGTTTACAAGTATTTTTCAAATATCATAATAGAAGTTTACAAGTCTTTGGGTATAAACGCTTTCTACAAACCTATAGCAGATATAACCCTAAACGATAAAAAAATATCCGGTCAAGGGGCTGGGGATATTGAAAATATGCTTGTGTTTGTAGGAAACATACTTATGGATTTTGATTTTGATATGATGGCAAATATAATATCCTATGTAAAAGATAAAAAATCTTTTAAAGAGCTTTTGGAGAAAAACATCACCACGTTAAGAAAGGAGAGATTAAACCTATCCAAAGATAGCATCGTCGACGCTTTCATAGATGTGCTTAAAGATAGATTTGGACACATTGAGATATCAGTATTGCCAGAATATATATGGGATCTTTCTAAAAAAATAGAGATAGAGCTTACCTCTTACGATGTTATAACAGAAGATACCGGTAAAGAACATAAGGTATTTAAAATAAAAGAAAATTATTTTATAGACCCAAAAACTCTTGAAAGAGTTATATTATGATATATAATCATATTAGTAATTTAATGTTTATTTTATAGTGTTAAGATTTTATATAGAAAAAATTAAATTTATAAGTATATTAGGATAAACACCTTGAAGGAGGTAATGTTATGGAAACTATGGTAGAATTTACATTGACAGATAGAGCTATAAAGGCCATTAAAAAGCTGGCCGCTAAAAAACAGCTTACAAACCCAGTTTTTAGGGTAAGTCTTATAGAAGAAGGATGTGCAGGGTATAAATATTATACCGAATTTGATAACGCTGTAAAAGACAGCGATATAGTAATAGATTACGGTGATTTTAAGCTTGCCATAGACAAGTACTCTTACGATTATCTAAAGGGCACAGAGCTAGACTATATAGAAAATCTTATGAAAACCAACAACTTTATTTTCAACAACCCAAACATAAAGCAATCTTGTAAATGTGGTTCTTCTTTTAATTTTAGATAATCCTTGATTTTTCAAATGAATTTTGCTATAATAAATATTCTCATGGGGTGTAGCTCAACTGGCAGAGCATCGGATTTTGGATCCGAGGGTTCCTGGTTCGAATCCAGGCACCCCAGTTTTACAAACTTTCTTAGGAGGATGTAGCTCAGCTGGCAGAGCGAGGGATTGTGGATCCCTATGTCGCGGGTTCGACCCCCGTCATCCTCCCTTTAGGTTTTTATGAATAATACTATTGTAGCCCCAGCAACTCCTGTTTTAAAATCGGCTATTTCCATATTGAGGTTATCTGGATTAAACTGTATAGATGTAGCCAATAGGTTTTTGCATATTGAAAATCCAAAGCCAAGGTATGCCTATCGTACATCTTTTTATATAAACGATAAAGAACTTGACGATGTTGTAGCTATATACTATAAAGCCCCTCGCTCTTATACCGGGGAGGATATGCTTGAAATTTTTTTCCACGGAAATCCTATTATTGTAGAAAAAGCTATAGAAGCTTTGGTAGACTATGGATGCTCTTTTGCATCACCTGGAGAGTTTACAAAAAGAGCGTTTTTAAATGGTAAAATGACATTGGATGAAGCTTCAAGTGTGGAGCTTTTAATAAACGCCAATACCGAAAAAGCCGTAGAAAACGCTTTAAACATGTTAAAAGGTAGATTTTCTTCTTTCATTGAAGAACTAAGAAAAGAGTTTATAAGGATCATTGCTAACATAGAAGCAGATATAGAGTTTGGTTATGAAGATATAGAACCCCTTGATGTAAACGAAATAAAAAAAGAAATCAATAATCTAATTTGTAGGTTGGAAGAGTTTCATAAAAAGCTAAAAGAACAGTCTTACTTATACGATGGAATAAAAATAGCTATAGTTGGCAAGCCAAATGTTGGTAAGTCTTCGTTGTTTAATACGCTTTTACAAAAAAGAAGGGCTATAGTGTCTGATATACCTGGGACTACGAGAGATTATATAGAAGATAGGCTGGAAATAAACGGTTTTCCTGTTAAACTTGTTGATACTGCCGGTATTAGGAAAACCGATGATCCAATAGAAAAAGAAGGCATAAATATAGCGATTGAACACATGAAAGAAGCCCATGTTGTGCTCTTTATGGTGGATGGTTCTAAAGAGCTCGAGGAAGAAGATTACTTTATTTATGATATTGTTAAAAATCTAAATACTTTGGTTGTTTTAAACAAAAGCGATTTGGGGATAAATAGCAAAACCCTTGATTTTTTCAAAGATAATGCTATAATTATTTCTATAAGAAACCAAGAAAATGTTGAACACTTGAAAAATAAAGTTTTACATATGTTGGATTTAGCTGAAGATGGTATTTATGTTTCAAAAAGGAATAAGTTTTTGGTAGCTAAAGCTTTAGGCTCTTTAAAAGAAGCTGTTTTGCAAGATAAAACGGAAGTTATGATGCTTTATATAAGGGAGGCTCTAGATTATCTTGAGGAAATTCTTGGACTTATTACAGATGAAAACGTTTTGGATGAGATATTTTCTACATTTTGTATTGGAAAATGATATTTCAATAGGCCATAAGCGGGAGCTGGATGGCCATAAACCCGCTATACAAATACCAGCGTTTAATTAGGTGGGATTGACTATGGAACAAGACATTACGACTAAAGAAACCAACAAAGAGCTATCGCTAGAGGAACTTAAAAAAATGACAATGTCCGAGTTACAAAAACTCGGTAAAGAGTTTGATTTAAAAAGGATCACTGGTATAAGAAAAGAAGAGCTTATAGAAAATATTCTTGAAGCTTACGGTAAAACAAAGGGTCTAAGGTTTGTAAGAGGAGTACTAGAAGTTTTGCAAGACGGGTATGGGTTTTTAAGAAGTCCAAACAACAACTATATGCCCAATCCAGACGATATATACGTATCTCCGTCTCAGATAAAAAAACTCTATTTAAGGACCGGCGATACCATAATAGGCTTTTCAAGACCCCCAAAGGACAACGAAAAATATTACGCTCTTATAAAGATAGAATCAGTAAACGGATTGCCTATAGGTTCGTTGGAACTAAGGAGTAGGCCATCTTTTGATAAGCTGGTGCCGTACCATCCTACGGAGCGCCTTAATATAGAATACGATCCATCAGACTATGCTACAAGGGTACTTAGTTTGGTTAGCCCTATTGGCAAAGGTCAAAGGGGGCTTATTGTAGCACCGCCAAAAGCTGGTAAAACTGTCATTCTTCAACGCCTGTCAAAGGCTATCCTTACCAATCATCCAGAAGTATACTTAATTATTTTGCTAATAGATGAAAGACCGGAAGAAGTTACTGAGATGAGGCGTATAGTGATGTCAAATGCAGACAATGCCGATCATGAACCAGAGGTTATAGCTTCTACCTTTGATGAACCACCAGAAAGACATATGCAAGTAGCTGAGCTTGTTATAGAAAAAGCCAAAAGACTCGTGGAGCTTGGAAATGACGTGGTAATACTTCTTGATTCTATGACAAGGTTTGCAAGAGCTTCTAATGCCGTAACACCACCAACAGGTAGGGTGCTTTCAGGTGGTATAGAAGCTACAGCTTTACAAAGACCCAAGAAATTCTTTGGAGCCGCTAGAAATATAGAAGATGGTGGAAGTCTAACCATCATAGCTACAGCGCTAATAGAAACTGGTTCTCGTATGGACGATGTTATATACGAAGAGTTTAAAGGCACTGGTAATATGGAAGTACACCTTGATAGAAGGCTAACAGAGAAACGTATATTCCCAGCTATAAACATAAGTAAATCCGGTACCAGAAAAGAAGAGCTACTTTTGTCAGATTGGGAGTTGCAGCGTATATGGGTTCTTAGAAAATTTTTCTCTTCTATGGATGATGTAGAAGCGATGGAGTTTTTACTTGATAAGCTCAAAAAGTTTAAAACGAATCAAGAGTTTTTGAAAGCGATGAACGCTTAAAGGGTGATAGATGAAGATTAGAGAAGATATTAGGAATATAGCAATTATTGCTCACGTAGACCATGGTAAAACCACATTGGTGGATGCACTTCTAAAACAAAGTGGTGCTTTTAGACAAAATGAGGAGGTACAAGAGCGTATCTTAGATAGCAATGCGCTTGAGAGAGAAAGAGGTATTACGATTTTAGCAAAAAACACCTCTGTGAACTATAAAGGTATAAAGATAAACATAGTGGATACTCCTGGACACGCTGATTTTGGTGGTGAAGTGGAGCGCGTTCTAAATATGGTAGATGGGGTAATACTTCTTGTGGATGCTGCAGAAGGACCTCTTCCTCAAACTAGGTTTGTGTTGAGAAAAGCTCTTGAAGCAAAGCTTGTGCCTATAGTGGTAATAAACAAAATAGACAGGCAAGATGCGAGACCGCAAGAGGTTTTAAACGAAATATACGACCTTTTTATAGACCTTGATGCTACAGAAGACCAACTGGATTTTCCAGTTTTATACGCCATAGCCAAAAAAGGTATAGCTAAGCTTTCTTTAGAAGAAGAATCATCTTCTTTAGAACCTTTGTTTGAAGCCATTATAAATACTATTCCAGCTCCAAAATACGATGAGAATCAAGTTTTACAGCTTTTAGTAGCATCATTAGATTACGATAATTTTTTAGGAAGATTGGCCATAGGCCGTATACAAAACGGCTCATTAAGGCAAAATCAACAAGTATCCATAGTCTCACCAGAAGAGGGTGTTGTTAAAACTGGTTTCATAAAAGCCATATACACAATAGAAGGACTAAAAAGAGTGGAAACAAAAGAAGCATTTGCTGGTGATATAGTGGCTGTAGCTGGTTTTGATGATATCAACATAGGTCAAACTATTTCAGACGTGGAAAATCCTGCGCCATTACCTTCTATAAAAGTTGAAGAACCTACTATATTCATGACATTTTCTGTTAACGATTCTCCTTTTGCTGGAAGATCTGGGAAATATGTGACTTCAAGGCATCTAAGAGAAAGGCTTTATAAAGAAACTTTGATGAATGTGGCTATAAAGGTAAAAGATACAGATTCTACAGATTCTTTTTTGGTTATGGGAAGAGGTGAGCTTCAAATGGCTATTTTAGTAGAAACTATGAGAAGGGAAGGCTACGAATTCCAAGTATCAAAACCAGATGTGGTGACTATAGAAGAAAACGGTAAAAAATTAGAACCTATAGAAAAGGTTATTTTAGACATACCGGAAGAACATATAGGAATAGTATCTCAAAAGCTTGGTTCTAGGAAAGGGCGTATGGTGAATATGATAAACCATGGTTTTGGCAGAGTAAGGTTGGAATTTATTGTACCTTCCAGAGGTTTAATAGGGTATAGATCAGAGTTTAAGACAGATACAAGAGGGGAAGGTCTCATAAATACGGTTTTAGAAGGCTATGAACCTTGGCAGGGTGAAATTAAAAGCCGTATAAACGGGGCAATAGTAGCAGATAGAAAAGGTGTGGCTACTCCTTACGCTTTGCTTGGACTTGAAGATAGGGGTATATTTTTTATAGAACCAGGCACAGAAGTTTACGAAGGTATGGTGATAGGAGAGCACAACAAAGACAACGATCTTTATGTAAATATAACTAAAGAAAAAAAATTAACCAACAACAGAGCCGCTGCGGCAGAAGAGTATGTAAGACTTACCCCTCCCAGAAAAATGAACTTTGAACAAGCGATGGAGTGGATCACTCAAGATGAGCTTATAGAAGTTACACCAGATGCCATAAGGATAAGAAAGAAGAAAAAGTGATAAAAATAGCTATTACTGGAAATTTCGGTGTAGGCAAATCTTTTGTATCGTCTTTATTTAAGGACTTGGGAGTTTGTGTTTACGATGCAGATGCTATAATCCACGAGCTTTACGAAAACGATGAAAAGTTAAAGCGTGATGTTGTGAAGCTTCTGGGAGAAGATATATTGAAAAATGGAAATATAGACAGGAAAAAAGTTGCAGATATTGTTTTTAACGATAAACAAAAGCTCTTGTCTTTAGAGAAAATAGTTCACAAAGCCCTTTACGAATATCTAGATAATTTAATGAAAAATTTAGATTGTGATATGTTTGCATTAGAGGCTTCTCTTGTTGTAGAAAATGGTACTTATAAAGATTACGATATTGTAATAGTGGTTTATGCTGACAAGGAGACTTCAAAAAAAAGGCTTATTAAAAAAGGCTATACAGAGGAGCAGATAGAAAAAAGATTATCAAGGCAAATGCCAATAGAAGAAAAAATAAAATACGCAGATTTTGTGATAGACAATACAGATGGCAAAGAGTTTACTATGAAACAGGTAAAAAATATATACAACAAGATCAGGTATGCTAAAATATTAGGTATGGAAAAATGGAAAGAGCATTTGGATAAGCTTAAGAGGTTAGAGGAGTTTTTGAATAGCAGCTTTGATCAGGTAGAAACGATAGTAGAACTTTGTATGCCTGGGAACGATTGCTGCCCCGATTGTAAAAGGCCCTTGGTTTTAGTAAAATTTTGCTTAGAAGATAACAAATGTCATGAGAGAAGGATAGAAATTTTTGATCATTATTTTGATCTTCCAGACCAAGAGCTTTTTGATCAAATTACTCATTATGTGGAAGATTTCATGATGGAAATCGAACAATCAGAATACGGCGGTGGGTAACAATGATAAAGCTTGCTGTAGTTGGAGTGGGAAATTGTGCTAGCGCTCTTATACAAGGCATATTTTACTACAGGAAAAATAATTTAAAAGACGTAAGCGGACTTATGTACGATGATATCGGGGGATACAAGCCTTACGACATACAGGTTGTGGCTGCTTGGGATATAGACAAAAGAAAAGTCGGTAAAGACGTTTCAGAAGCCATTTACGCAAAGCCAAATTGCACTGCGGTTTTTGAGCCAAACGTGCCAAATCTAGGCTGCAAAGTTAGAATGGGCAAAGTCTTAGATGGTTTTGCAGACCACATGTCAAACTACCCTGAAGATCTTACCTTTGTAAAAGCCGATGAAAAAGAAGATGATATGGATACCATAGTAAGCGTGTTGAAGGAAACCAATGCAGACGTGCTAATAAACTATGTACCTGTCGGCTCAGAACAAGCTGCTAGATTTTATGCCGAATGTGCTCTTAAAGCTGGTGTTGCTTTTATAAATGCTATGCCTACCTTTATAGTCTCTGATAACGAATGGGCTAAGCGTTTTAAAGAGGCTGGCATACCGGTAGTAGGGGATGATATAAAATCTCAGCTCGGAGCTACTATATTCCACAGAACAATAGCACAACTATTTAAAGATAGAGGCGTAAAAATAGACAAAACGTATCAATTAAACGTAGGTGGCAACACAGACTTTTTAAATATGTTAGAAAGAAAAAGACTTGACACAAAAAAAGAGTCTAAAACAAAAGCTGTTAGCTCTATTATAGATTACGATTTAGGATATGGCAATATACATATAGGGCCTTCAGACTGGGTACCTTGGTTAAAAGATAGGAAAGTTGCTTATATAAGGATGGAAGGTAGACTTTTTGGGGATGTGCCTATGCATGTAGAGGCAAGGCTTGACGTAGAAGACTCACCAAATAGCGCTGGTTCTGCTATAGACGCTATAAGATGTGCAAAACTTGCGAAAGACAGAGGTATATCAGGTCCACTTTATTCTATTAGTGCTTATACGATGAAGCATCCACCTATACAATATCCAGACTACAAGGCTAAAGAGCTTGTTAACAAGTTTATAGCTGGAGAAATAGACAGCTAATTGACGCTAGAGCTTTCAAAAAGGCTTTTAATAGAAGATGTAAATCTACCAAAAAATGCCGTTTGGTTTCATGCTGCAAGCATTGGTGAGTTTAATAGCGTTAAGTTTATAATAGAGTATATTAGCTCTAAATTTCCCGTATTTATAACATACTTTTCTCCAAGAGCTAAACGCTTCTTTTTGAATTTAGATTATCCTACACTACCATTGCCTTTGGATTTGCCGATAATATGGAATAAATTTATAGCCAACGCAAAGCCTTGCTGTCTTATCACTGTGGAAAAAGAGTTTTGGCCGTTTCTAATAAAATCAGATATACCAAAAATGCTTTTAAATGCAAGGGCTCCTAAAAATATGCTTGAAAGGTTTCTGATAAGATTTTTTGACAAAATTTTACCAAAAGATGAAAATAGTTTTGAGCTTTTAAATGCTATAAACAAAAATATAGTCTTATGTGGTAATCTAAAGCTCTGTATCGATGTAAACTGTGAACCTATAAAAAAGGATAGTATAGTAATAGGAAGTACCCACGAAAAAGAAGAAGAGATTTTACTAGATGCCGTAAAGTGGATAATAAAATCTACAGATTACAACGTTATATTGGCTCCAAGACATATAGATAGAGCTTCTGAAGTGTTAAAGTTGTTAAGACAAAATAGTATAGACGCCTATCTTAAAACTCAAAAAAAATACTCAAGGGTTGTGGTTTTGGATACGCTTGGTGAGCTAAAAGAATATTATAAAAGAGCCATTGTTAGTATAGTGGGAGGGTCTTTTGTAAAAGGTTATGGTGGGCATAATATAGTGGAGCCAGTTGGTTTTTGTTCTTATTCTATTTACGGAGAGCATATAGATAAAATAAAAGATGTAGCGGCCATCTTAGAAAAAATGGGTATTGGCTTTAGAGTGGATAAGAAAAATGTATTGGACACTGTAAAACTATGTTTGCAAAACCCCTTGAGCATAGATAAGCTAACAAAATTTATAGATTATACAGATTCTATCAAAGCTTGCTATTTAAAAAACGTAGAAGCTTTTGTTTTACAACATCAAAATCTTAAAAACTAAATTAATTTATTTGAAGCTTTTGTTTTAGTTCTTTTGGTATGCCTACATTTTCTCTTAGTTGTCCGTTTCCAAAGATTATAAATTTTTCTATTGTAAGTTCTCTTAAAGCCATCGGTCCTCTTGCATGGATTTTGTCTGTAGAAATACCCATTTCAGCTCCTAAGCCAAACTCGTTGCCATCCGTAAACCTTGTAGAAGCGTTTACGTAAACTGCTGCTGAATCTACTTCTTGCAAAAATCTCATAGCTTTTGTATGGTTCTCGGTGATAATGGCATCAGAATGCTTAGAGCCGTATTTTTCTATAAATTGCATTGCCTCTTCCAAAGAGTTCACCGTTTTAACAGCCAATATGAGATCTAAGAATTCTTCATAGTAATCTTTTTCGGTTGCTTTTTTTATTTTGCTTTTAAAAGCCTCAAAATCCTTATTTTGCAATATCTCATAGCTATCTTCATCGCACCTTAGTTCAACATCGCTTTCTAAAAGCACCATAGCCATTTTGGGCCAAAAATCTTGTAAAAGATCTTTATGTATAACAAGGTTTTCTATGGCGTTGCAAACTGATGGCCTTTGTACCTTTGCGTTGTACACGATATCGTAAGCTTTTTTAAGATCTGCTTCGTTGTCTACATATATACTGCAAACACCTTTATAATGTTTTATAACAGGTATTTTGGCAGTTTCTGATACAGCCTTTATAAGGCTTTCTCCTCCTCTTGGTATGGCTACATCTACTAAACCCTCTAGCTGTAAAAGTTCTGTAACTATTTCTCTTTCCCTTTTATCTACAAAGCAAACAGCATCTTCTAAACCCTCTACATGCTCTTTTATAGCTTGTCTAAACAAATCTGAAAGTATTTTGTTTGTGTGAATAGCTTCTTTACCACCTCTTAGGATAACAGCATTGGAAGATTTAAAGCACAAACTAGCTGCTTCTATAGTAACGTTTGGCCTCGATTCGTATATTATAAAAATAACGCCAAGGGGAACTCTCATTCTACCTATTTTAAGGCCGTTGTCTACCGTCCACATAGAGGTTATTTCGCCCACCGGATCTTTTAGCTTTGCCACGTCCTCCAATACTTTTATCATGCTGTTTATTTGTTTTTCTCCCACTTTAAGCCTGTCTATCATTGCCTTTGAAAGATTTATGGACTTTGCAAACTCTATGTCTTTTTCGTTTTCTTTTTGTATTAGTTCTTTGTTTTCTTTTAAAAGCTGAGATACTCTTATAAGAATAGAATTTTTTACACCTGGGTTTAAACTTGAAAGCTTAGGCAATACAGCTCTTGCTTTTGTTGCTATTTCTAAAGCGTACTCTTTCATAAAAAATATTATACTATTTTTCTTTTACAATATAAACTTTATCTTTTTCTCTTACTTTTTCGTTCACTTTTAAACCTATAACTGTGCCTTTTTCTGCTTGATCTATACGGTGATTTTCTATTTCCATGGATTCTACTCTCTGTCTTACAAGGCCCGTGGTTTTTCCTATTATATGTATGGTATCGCCTACTTTTAAAGGATGTGCTACTATTTTTACCTCTGCCACAGAAGCCTTTGGATAAAATTTTAAAACATCTCCTACGTATATTTTTTCTTCTTTTGCTATAGATGAGTTTATGCCAAAGGAAGCCTCGCCGAAGTAAAAACCACCGTCCCATTCCCTATGATATACTCTTTCTAACATATCTATAAGGTCTTGATAGCCTTTTTGTGACCATTCGTTGTTTAATATACGTTCTCTGGCTTCTCTGTAAGCTTTTGTGGTCATATAAACATAATCTGGGTTTTTGTTTCTTCCTTCTATTTTCCAAGCGTCTGCCCATATAAGCTTATCCGCAAAGTTTATAGTAAGAAGATCTTTGGCTGACATAACATAATCGCTACCAAGGTAATACTCTGTGCCAGAGTTTTTCGATATTACCTTTATATCAAACTCGTGTCTACAGACTTGATAGCACTCTCCTCTGTTTCCGGATTTTTGAAAAACCTCATGACTCAAAAAACATCTACCGGATACAGCCATACACATAGATCCATGGACGAAAACCTCCACTTCTAATCCGGTATTTTGTTTTAAGCTTTTAATGGAGTTTAAATCTAGCTCCTTTGCCGGAACTATTCGTTTTACACCAAGTTCTTTATAGAATTTACCAGATATGTGGTTTGATACAGATGCCATTGTAGAGATATGTGTTTCTAAACCTCTTTTTATACTTCCAAGTACTACCGAGAAATCCCAAGCTATAACTGCATCAACTTCTATTTCTTTTAAAAAATCAAGTACATCTTCCAAATAAGGTAAATCTTCATCAAACACTATAGAATTTAGCGTTATATATTGCCTTATGCCGTGGTCTTTGGTTATAAGCCTAATTTCTTTTATATCTTCCTTTGAAAAACCGCCTTTTCCAGCTCTTTGATTTAGTTTTTCAAGTCCCATGTATACAGCATCAGCACCGGCTTTTATTGCGGACATCAATCCTTCAAAATGACCTACTGGAGATAGTATTTCTGGCTTTTTCATTGAAGTATTATAGCAAAAAACGGCGGGTTATTCTCCCGCCGTTATCAGAAATATTTGTTAGGTAGTTTCAAACACAAACTCTCCGTCTTTTATATCTACTTTTACAGTAGAGTTTTCTTTTATCTCGCCTTTTATCATCTTGTTGGCTAAAGGTGTTTCTAACAGTTTTTGTACTGTACGTTTTAAAGGTCTTGCACCGAAAGCTGGTTCATACCCTCTTCTGGCAAGTTCTTTTTTGGCTTCTAAAGTGAGCTCTACTTTTATACCCTTATCTTTTAGACGTTTGTTTAGATCGTCTATTAGTAGATCTACTATTTGTATGAGTTGTTCCATGGTAAGAGGTTTGAATACTATTATATCGTCTATTCTATTTAGAAACTCAGGTCTAAAGAAATGCTTTAGCTCTCCTAACACCTTTTCTTTAGCTTTTTCAAACTCTTTCTTTATCTCTTCAGAATCTCCTTCCAAAGGCAACGTTAGAAGGTATGTGCTACCTATATTAGAAGTCATAATGATAACGGTGTTTCTGAAATCCACAGTTCTTCCATGAGAATCAGTCAACCTTCCGTCATCAAGCACTTGCAAGAATAAGTCAAATACCCTTGGGTGTGCTTTTTCTATTTCGTCTAGAAGTATTACGCTATAGGGTTTTCTTCTAACTGCCTCTGTCAATTTGCCACCTTCTTCATAACCTACGTATCCAGGAGGTGCACCTATAAGCTTTGATACGGTGTGCTCTTCTTTAAACTCTGACATGTCAAGTCTTATAAGGGCGTCTTCTTCTCCAAATAAAAGCTCAGCCAAGGCTTTTGATAGCTCAGTTTTACCTACACCCGTGGGTCCTAAGAACAAGAACGAAGCTATTGGGCGTTTTGGATCTTTCAAGCCTGCTCTTGCTCTTCTTATGGCTTCTGCTACAGCTACCACAGCGTCATCTTGTCCTATAACTCTTTTGTGTAGCTCTTCTTCTAAGTGAAGGAGTTTTTCCATTTCTTCTTCTTTTAACTTGTTAAGAGGTATACCAGTCCAATCGGATACTACTTGAGCTATATCATCTGATGTTACACTTAAAGTTTTTGCTCTTTTTGACTCTAAGGCTTTTATCTCTTTTTCTGTATTTACCATCTCTATCTTAAGCGCCGCTTCCTTCTCATAGTCTCCTTTCTCAGCAACTTTTATAATCTGTTGCTCTAGTTCTTCAAGCTTTTTCTTGAGTTGGTTTATCTTCATATCTACCATATCTAGCTTATTTATAATATCTTGTTTTTGCTTTTCTAGGTTAACCTTTTGAATCTTGAGCTCTGCTTCTTTTTCATAATCCCCAGACAAGTTTGCATTTATAATCTGCTCTTCTAAAGCTCTTAGTTTTCTTTCTATTTCTTGAAGTTCTGGGGGTACGCTTACAGATGCTAGTTTTTTACGAGCACAAGCTTGATCTAGGGCATCTATTGCTTTATCTGGGAGTTTTCTAAAAGTTACATACCTGTGTGTAAGTTTTACAGCGCTATCTATTGCATCATCCTCTATCTTTACTTTATGGAAGTCTTCTAATTTTGGTCTTAAGCCGTTTAGTATCTCTATAGCTTCTTCTATAGTAGGTTCGTCTACATAAACTGGTTGAAACCTTCTTTCTAAGGCTAAGTCTTTTTCTATGTATTTTCTATATTCATCAACGGTGGTGGCTCCTATCAGTCTTATTTCACCCCTGGCTAGAGCAGGTTTTAACATGTTGCCGGCATCCAAAGATCCTTCGCCTTTTCCTGCTCCTATGACGGTATGGATTTCATCTATAAAAAGTATTGCCTCTGGTTTTTCTTTAAGCTCTTCCAAAAGCTTTTTAACCCTTTCTTCAAATTCTCCTCTATACTTAGAGCCAGCTACCAATGAACCCATGTCTATACTTATGATGCTTTTATCTTGAAGTTCTGGGGGTACTTCTTTGTTGACTATCCTTTGGGCTAAACCTTCTACTATAGCTGTTTTACCAACACCGGGATCTCCTACTAAAACAGGGTTGTTTTTGCTACGTCTTAGTAATATTTCTATGGTTTGGTTTATCTCTTTTTCTCTTCCAATGACCGGGTCTAACTTACCGTCCCTTGCCTTTTGGGTAAGATCTACTCCGTAACGCTCTAGGATAGACTTTTCCTCTTCTTGGATCTCTTTTTCTGTGTCCATGCTTTTACCTCCTATGATTTGATCTAAAAGTTTTGCTGCTATAAAATCTTTTGCTTCTAAAAGCGCTGAAATAAGGTGAGCTGGTGATACTTCTGCTACACCATCTCTTACGGCTTTTTCTTGAGCCATCTCAAACACCTTTTCAAGGTTTTTAGAATACCCAAACTCTGGGGTCTTTCCTATAAATCTTTTTAATACTTTATCTTGATATCTATCAAAAGAAATGCCTATGTCTTTAAGCTGATCTTTGTAGTGGCTTTCTTTTAGAGCGGTTTTTACCAAAGCATCTATTGATATCTTGTTTTCAAGAAAATCTCTTACGGCACTTTTATCAAAAACCGTAGATAGGTTTTGTTCTACCCTTGAAAGCTCTTTTTTTAGATGTTCTTCTTCAGCGTTTAACTGTCTTAATTCTAACTCCAGTTGTCTTGCGCCCCAAAGATCGTACCTTCTTGCTCTTTCTAACTCATATTCTATGCGTCTTTTGGCTTCTCTTATCTCGGATAACTCATTTTGGATGTTTGATATATCTGATTTTAATTGAATTATCTTGCTTCTTAAGTCTATAAGATGACTGGCTTCCGATTCTGCCGCTTTATTAAGCTGATTGTCTATACTGTTTATGTGTTCTTTTAATTTTTGGTATAGTTCTTTGACGTCTACGCCTTTTTTGGATACATATTTTGAAAGTGCTGAATCTTGATCTTTTAAAAGTGCCAAAAGAAGATGGTCCGTATCTAGCTTCGTATCTCCTAAAGACCTTGCAATAGAAGACGCTTGCTCTACGTAGTCCTTCACTTTTTTGCTCCACATGTTTTCGCTATACATAATTACCTCCTAACGTGTTATGTTATTAATATAATCTTTAGTAAACTTATGTCAAGTTTTTTGATAACATCTTGCTAAATTTATTTGCTACAATTACTTCCAAATATACTATTTAACTGACATCCACCTCCTATGTTAAAGCTGTTACTATTTGAAGTAGGTGGGTTGGCTGTTTGGTTTTGTAGGCTTTTTGTAGGATTTTTAAAAAACGACTCTATACTATCTGAACCAACAAGTATTTTATAACCGTAAGGCTCTCTTACAAAAAGCACCGGTACTTCATCTATACCCATAGACATGATAAGTCCTTTGTGATGAGAAGCGTTTATCTTATCGTATTTAACGTGTATATCGTCTAAAAACTTTTCTGTATGTTCACAGTGAGGACACCCTGGAAGGTATAAGAGCGTGTATTGGTGTTTTATCTCTAAAGTGGGGTTGTTGACTAAAAAAACCGTTACAAATACAAATAAAAAAGCACTAAGTCCTTTCAAGAGTATATCTTTGTTTTCCTTTACTTTTATTATAAAAAGAATAAGTATTATTAAAAATGTTACTGTGCAAAATATACAAAATGTATGAGCTACAAATATTTCAAAGCCCTGCAGATAGCCCTCAGAAGCCAAAGCTCCTATTAATATGATGTCTAATAGTTTTTCTTTCTTTTTTTCTTTTAAAATCCCCAAAACTATAAAAAGCAAAAGTCCTATTGTAAGCATTATAAATTCTGGATATCTGTTGTAAGAAGCTGCTATTGTACATCCTGAGCTTGTGCATACGCTTTTATGGAAAACCCCCATTACGAGTTCTAGCGCCACCCATAAAGCACCCAAGGTTGATATTTTTGTAAATATGCTCATATTGATAATTATAACGGTGAACTACCCCACCTTCTATAAGGTAGAGCTTCCTGCTTCATTACATGATGGCTTTTTAGGTATCTTTTCGAGATACGGTCATCCACCAGAGCATGCTCCACAGGCTTGAATTCGGGCTGTTCCATCCCTATTTTATATAAATTTATAGATGCGTTTATATCCCTATCGTGGTATGTTCCACATATAGGACATTGCCAATATCTATCAGACAGTTTTAATTCGTTGTGTTTGTATCCACAGACGTTGCAAAGCTTTGATGATGGGTAAAATCTATCTACTTTTATAAGCTGCCTGCCATACCAATCTGCTTTGTATTCCAGATATCTGACAAATGTTCCAAATCCGCTGTCTGATACGGGCTTGGCAAGGTCTGTTTTTTGCATGCCTTTAACATTCAAATCCTCCACCACTATGACTTGGTTATCGTCAATAATGGCTTTGGAAAGTTTATGTAGAAAGTCGTTCCTTGCATTTGACACATATTCATGCTGAATGGCTCTTTTAATCCTAAGTCTATTCCACAAACTTTGTTTATAGGTTCTTTTACTTTATTCTTAACATTTTCAGTTTCTACCAATATAGCAGCGTAATATAAGCCAGATGTTGTTTTTACTATAGTAACAGATTTTATTTTACCTATGAGCTTTCTATGTATTTCTATCTTTATCCCGTTTTCGATTTTTGGAAGGTATAACAATCCATTTTAAAAATCTATTTTAATAGAGCGGTGTCGACGCATTTGGGGCGTGGCAGACTTGTCAGAGCTAGGGGACAGGACAAGTATGCCACGGTCTCAAAGGCACTCAGGGAGATGTGAGAACGGCGCAAGGCACACTATTGTTATTTACATTATTTGTTGTATATGCTTGTTTGTTTTTCTTTTTCTTGAGCTTAGGAAGTCTAAAATGTTTTGGATTTTTGAAGTAATTTTTAAATGCTTTTTCTAAATTTAGTTGCGTGTTAGCAAGCGCTAAGCTATCTACTTCTTTTAAGAATGGATACTCTGATTTGTATTTGGCAGGTGTAACTTGTGGTATTTTTTCTTTATTGTTATATGCAATAAGCTTCTCATTAAGCATTAGATTCCATACCAATCTAACACAGCCAAAAGTTTTAGCAAAGATTGTCTTTTGCTCTTCATTTGGATATACGCGGTATTTATATGCTTTTAGCATTTATACTTATTATACTACGAAACTGATGATCTGTCAAGTAACTGTATAAGTTCACTACATCGTGAACACATAAACCGTGTTATACTTGTCCCACAAAAAAATTATAACACATTATCATAGGACCTCGGAATTCTTTATGCCATCGCCATTAACCGTGGCATACTTGTAAGCTACTTCAGCAGGTATTATATAGCCTAACGAATAATGAAATCGTGGCATACTTGTAGGTCTTAGGGGTCCTTGGATAGCTATAGCAAGCGTGCTTTAGCATTTCTCACATCTCCTGAGCGGCTTTGCCTGTTCTTTGGCTCTGAAATGCGCTGGATAGCGCTCTGTTCTATCCCTATTTCTTGCAAGTATTTGTCAAACTCTCCCATAAATTCACTCCCATTATAGTGTGCATAGCATTTCTTACATCGTGTGTGCCTGTTCTTTTATCAACCCACGATAAGTATGCCACGCCATAAGTAAAATACGATTCTTGAAATAAATATCCTTGTATAGAGGAACATTTTAAAGAACAATAAGTGGAGTAAGCCCGTTCCTGCATTAAAAGGATCCTCATATGAAGTTTTACAAATATTCAGCAGGAGATTTTGTTATGAGACACAAAATTATTGACAAGTCTCCACTTTGATTGTCTGCTATTGCTGTATAAAATGCGTATTTGTATTCTGTAAGTCCCATTTGCTCTGGTTCTTTGTTTGTTTCTCTTATTTCTCACATCTATTTTTTGTAAAGTTTACCTGCTATAATGCTAATATTATTTATGGCTTTTCCTTCATAGATATCTTGATTTTCTACAATATACCTAGACTCTTGAATAATTTCTCAGGCCAATCACTATAATCTAAAAATAAAACGTGATTACTTTCGTATTCTTCTTTTGAATATGGGTTTGATTCCCCTATTATTAATTTCTCATAAGGAGTTGGTGAAAGAATAAAATATTCCAGAACAATATTCTTTTTGTCTTTTTTGTTAATTTCTTGCTGTATCTTCTTAATAGTTATGGTTTCGGAATCAGAGGAATTATATCCTGCAAATCTTATTTTTTCGTCATTTAATCCCCTTGAATTTATTAACCCATGTGGTTCTATGAATGTGATTATTTGCTTTTCACTACTCTTAATCCACAAAATGAAATCAGGATAAAACTTAGACCATTGAAGTTGGAATCCTGTACCAGATTTTGGGAAGTTTCTTAAGAGATAAATTTCGTAATCTTTAAACCTCTCTTTATTTATCTTCAAATAATTTCTTAAGCCTTTAATAAAATTTTCTTCACTTTTTTCAAGTCCTTCAGGTGTAATTTTGTCTATTTCTTTTGATTTAATAAGTATTGGGAGGAAAAGGTGTTTGTCAAAATAAATTCGTGGCAATTCTTTTGTTTCTTCTTTATACAATTTATCTAAATCCTGTATCAAATCCTTTATTTTCTTTATAGTATTTTGTTTTTCATTTTCCTTTTTTATCTGAATAGTATATCTTTCTCCATTCTCAGGAACAAAAGGTTGCAATAGTTGTTTTCTTTGCTTATCAAGAGATCCGTATTTCAGGTGTTTTGTTTCAAACCTATTAGCATGTTTTCCATAAAATTTTTCAATATAATTTTTAATAATACTAATTGCTATATCTTCTAACTTTCTTACATCCTCTTGGGTTTTTATATCTAGAATATCAGGTAGTGCTTGTATTTTATAATATCTATCCGATAAAAGCAGATTTTTTAATACTTCTTTCTCTATAATCAAATTCCAATATTTCTTCAGAATTTTATACTCATTAACCTCCAGCCATATTCTTTTCCAGTCAAATAAATCTTCTATTACATCCTTAGGTAAGGATAATAGTTCTGATTTTAATTTTGTGTCTCTTTTTTCAATTTTTTTATTTTTTCCTTCCTCCTCTTTAGATAAATACATTGACAACTTCGGCAGAAGGTCTATTGTGATTTGAATCTTATCATCAAGCTCTAATCTTAAAATTTCTTCCTCTTCAAAACTCTTTTTCTCATCTTTAATAAGTATATAAAGATCTTTCCATTTCTCCTCATACTGCAGCTTAACGGGTATTTCAAGAGTTTCAAATTCAACTTCCTCACGTCTTATTGCCTCTAAAAACTTACTTAAGTAATCAGCCTTGATACCATAGATATTAAGCGTCTCTAAAAGTTGTACTGGACCTTTTTCGCCACTTCTTTTAAGGCTCATATCTTTACCTTTTAGCCTTACTCCTCTGCCAAACAATTGTATGATCTGTGATCCTTGGTCTTTGCCAATATTTAGAAGTCCCATAGAAGAAACCCGCCATGTATCCCATCCTTCAATAAACTTCTTTGAACCAATAAGGATGTTTATTGAAGACCTTTCTTCTTTAATTTTATCAAAAAGAGAGTCATATATAACATCCTGTTTTACAGGTATTTCCCTCTCTTCTAATTGTTTTTTAAACCCAGATGTATCACCAATATTTATAACTCCAAAATAGTTATTTTCTCCTACTTTTAAACCAAACTCTCCTTGTGCCCTTTTTATCTCATAAACTTCAAAACTTC
>Ga0080003_1000389_pt1 | contig 21982 bp, 21 predicted proteins | sample JossMetagenome_FD_69206 | JGI IMG/M metagenome (GOLD analysis project Ga0080003, IMG submission 69206) | Hot spring microbial communities from Joseph's Coat, Yellowstone National Park, USA - JC2_E (SPADES assembly) (version 2) | ecosystem: Environmental > Aquatic > Thermal springs > Hot (42-90C)...
TTTTAATTTTATTTTTAGCTTTTCCGTTTGGAATTTGTTTTGGGGTTATCCTGGTGGGTGTGGTGTGTTGAAGTTTCCGTGGATGCTGCTGGGTTAACTTGGGTTGAATAGTGTGTTGGTTGTGTTCTGCTGTTGCCTATTTAAGGCTTGTACGTATGTCTTTGGGACTAGGTTTATGTGTAGGTATATGTAGCCTGGTGGGAAGACACCGCCCATTGGTATTAGGTTTAGTGATACGCCTACTATGCCTATTCTGGTTCCGTTTGGTGCTATGACGTTGAAGCCGAATACGTAGAAGATGTACTCCGGCTTAGCCCTAGTCCCATTCCACGATACGGCGATGGATTCCTGAACAAGCACAAGTTCACCATCACCAACATACCTCTTGACTGGTGGTAGTGTCTCCAAAACCTCCAAAACAGCCCCATAAGCCCTATTCAAAACAGGCTTAAGGGCATTTTGAATAGCCCAAGTAGCCAATTCAGGCGTAACACCGGTGCCACTGAACTCAGCTGATGATGGTATGCAGAATGAGTACTGCGTCTGGTTAAAATACCTAAACCTATAGCCACCAACGCCAAGGTACTGAAACAGTGTTGGCATGTACTGAACCAGTACCGGTACGAAGCAGCCAACGCCACTAAACGTCACGTTACCCACTGCAACAACACGCCCAACACCATTAACAACGGTGCTCACGTTAACCGGAATAACCCTAGGTATCGTTATGCTCCTGGTTGGGAAAATATCCCACTGATAAGCCACCGGTATCCTCCACTTGATGGAGGAGGCCAGTGGTGGTACCGACTCATTGCTGAGGCTAAGGCCAACAGTAACCCTAATAACCCCGACGAAGGCAGCGCCGGGATCATACCAAGGGCCACCATAAGGCCCAATAAACCTCATAACAGTCCTATTACCCACAGTAACAGTCTCAACCCTATAAGGCCTCAAAAGTATGAGGGGGGCATTCGGAGACACAGCAGGCGAGGTACATATGCTAGGGCACGCCGGGAAGACGTTAAAATAGCCAACACCCACGTAGTACAGGCTCAACCTCATAATGTAATTATAGTCAAGGTGGGTTACAAGCAACACACCCACCACGGCCGCTACGAGTATAGCAGCTACGGTTAACACGGCCAACGCCAAAACAACCCAAACCCACCAACCCCAACCCATACCCACCTACACCTGAACCTGAAAACCAACTTATATCCCCTTCCCCAATATTGAGTATAGAGCAGAATATAGCCCACTACCCCATCATTGCACCAGGAACCACCAACACGGCCACTCACCTTGACGGGTTGAAGTTTTCCACACTAACCAGCGCCGCGGATGGTGGATGGGTTAGGTAGTTATGCTGTGTTTATGCATAATGTTGAAAACGTTTTAAAGGCCTCATTGATCGGCGGCTTTGTGGCTAGGTCTAATATTGGTTTGGCTTACTCCGTGGCCCTTGCCTTCGTTTGGGGTGTCGCCTACCCCCTCACCAGGATGGCTGAGGCCTATGCTTCACCAATGGTTATTTCATTGGCTAGGGTTGCCCTGGCCTCGCTATTCCTGTACCCATTAGCCAAAAGGCTGGTGGTGAACCTCAAGATGCTGGTGGCCTCAGCCCTAAACATGGGCCTATTCCTAACGCTACTCAATCTGTCAATACTTCATACCCCAAACCCTGGCTTGGCAGCGCTCATGGTTTACACTCAGCCGCTCTTCGTAGTAGTACTGGAGAGGCTAATGCTTAAGCGCAGGTTGGGAGCCATGAGGGTGGTTGGGGTGCTGCTGGGCTTCGTGGGTGTGGCCCTCGCTTCAGTTAGGGCTGTTTCCCTTGGCCTCGGTGTATTGGCTGGGTTGATGGCTGGGCTACTTTGGGGCCTTGGGACTGTGATGTATTCAATGTGGTTCAGCGGCCTTGACCCCATAGTGGCTAACGCATCATCATCAGTGTTGTCAATACCCATAGTAGCCCTAACCCTCCCAATAGACCCAGTCGTATCGCTAACGCTAAGGGGGGTTGCGTTAATCTTACTGGTGGTTCTTGACGCACAGGTGCTTGGATTCATGCTGTGGTTCAAGGCCATGAGCAGTGAAAGGCCCAGCACCGTGTCATCCATACTACTAGCCACCCCAATACTAGCCCTCTACTTCAGCGCCCTAATGCTTAAGTCACAGTTAACACCACTGGAGCTGGCGGGCACGGCGGTAACGGTGATGGGCGTCCTCATGGTTATCAGGTCGAGTTAACTTCACTATAAGGCTATTGAGGGGCTTATGAGGGTGGGATTCCAAATAAAGCTGCATGTTTTACCAAGGTTAAATCAACTAGGGGTTAGTGGATTCACAGTATATCCTTCCTGAGCACTCCCTTACTTCTATGTGCCTCCTGGTTCCTTAACCACTGCCTCAGGAACCTGTTGTAGCATTCCTCAGAGCAAAACACCCATGGCCTATTAACGCAGCAGGTCTTAACAACGATAGGTTGTCCGCTGATCACCCTACCGCAGTACGTGCACCTTACCTGCCCCGTCCCTGTGTTCAATAAAAATGGCATGGTTAACCAATAATTGACTTATTTTAAAGGGTTACGATGGTGTTAATCCGCATTGAGGATGGGGATAAAACTTATAAATTAATTATTATGAGCCAATAATCAAGTGATCATGGTGAAGCACCCTATTGCTGAGTCCGAGATCACCAGGGCTATTGTTAAGTATGCGTTGAGGGACCTGGATGAGTACTCTAAGGTGGATGTGTTGATAGTTGGGGCTGGTCCATCGGGCATGACGGCAGCCTACTACCTGGCTAAGGCTGGGTTAAAGACACTTGTCCTTGAGAGGAGGTTCAGCTTCGGTGGTGGTATAGGTGGAGCAGCTAACCACCTACCCAGGATCGTGGTTGAGTACCCAGCCTCCGAAATCCTAAGTGAGGTGGGGGTTAGGCTGTATGAGTACGGTGATGGACTGTTCGTAGTCGACCCAGCGGAGATGATCGCTAAATTGGCCTCAAGGGCCATTGACGCCGGGGCTAAGTTCCTGCTTGGGGTACACGTGGATGATGTGGTATTCAGGGATAATCCCCCAAGGGTCACTGGAGTGGCCGTGATATGGTCAACGGTCCAAATGGCTGGAGTACACACAGACCCAATTTTCCTTGAGGCCAAGGCTGTTGTTGACGCCACTGGTCACGATGCCGAGGTCGTGGCTGTGGCGTCTAGGAAGACACCTGAACTCGGCATAAAGCTTTATGGCGAGAAGTCGGCTTACGTTGACGCCGCTGAGGACCTGGTCGTCAAGTACACGGGTAAGGTTGTTGATGGTCTCTACGTAACGGGTATGGCTGTGGCCGCGGTTCATGGATTACCCAGAATGGGGCCAATATTCGGTTCAATGCTACTCAGCGGTAAAAGGGTGGCCGAGCTGATAATTAGCGACCTCAAGGGTTGATTCGGTTAAAAGTCTAAGGTAACCCTTATTTACTATTTGCAGGGTTCTGAACTGGGTTCAGAGCATGGGTGATGAAGGCGGCTTGAGTAGGTTGGGTACATTCCCCTGGAGGGACTATGGGGTAGTCTTTTCACTCCTCTTTGGGTCTAGGCTTAGTGGTAGGTTGATTAAGGGTGATTGGGATGTGGCGGTTTGGCTAGAGGACATTAATGCTGCTGTTGACCTTCAGTGGGCTTTGGCTAGGCACCTTGGGGTGCGTGAGTGGGATGTGGACCTGGTGGTGCTTAACAACCACGAGGACCTACCCTGCACGTTGATAATCGACATATTGGGTAAGGGCAGGGTAATTTACTACAGGGACCTTGAAACCTACCTGGACATCAAGGCCAGGCTGCTTCACCCATGCCTAGACTTCATGCTAGACGCCGAGAAGCTTCAACTACTTAAGGTGCAGATGGAATCGGTGATGAGGAGGTGGGTTCATTAGAGCGTCTACTTAAATTACTTTTACAATACACGGCATTACTAGATGGGTTAAGCGAGGCCGACCTCAATGATGAGTATAGGTACTACTCAGCAGTCTACCTACTGCAGGTGCAGGCCCAGGTAGTCATAGACATAGTTATGAGGGCGGCATCGACCCTTGGTTACGAGGTTGAGGGTTACGCCGATGCAGGGCGTAAGTTAATGTTAGCCGGGGTAATTAACGAGGATGAGTTCTCAATCTACAGTTCTTTAGTCGGTTTTAGAAACATTGCCATACATCAGTACGGTTCCTTAAACCCAAGTGTGGTTAAGGGCATTATAAGCGGTAGGAGGTACAGGGATGCGGCTAAGGTGGGCGTTAAGGTGGTTGATGAGCTGCGTAAGAGGGGTATTGACTGTTGACGCGTTTTAACAAGCCTTAACCCATATACCTCTTGACCCATCCCACCTTAACCTACCTGCACTTATCTGCCTATTTATCAAGTCCTCGAGCCTCTTATAAAATTCCTCATTCTTAGATATGAAAAGACCCGAGTAAACAGCATTAACGAATTCCTCATCACACTCTTTAACAGCCCTAAACGCCGACTCAGGGCTCATAATCTTGGCCACTATCCTTAACCCACCTGCCTCATGCTCCTTAACCGAGTACTCGGCTCCATCCATGATTATTATTAGGTTTATGGGCGGCTTAACCTCCATGACGTAGGCTTCCCCCGTCACCCATGGGCCATACATTATGGCTAGCATTGGTACCTTTGGTAGGGAGTTGATGTAGGCCGTAGCAATACCCCACTCATCCTGCATCTGCCGGTCGTGCGTCTGGGGTTAAAATACGGAGTTCACGGTTCACTTTAGTGCATAGCTGAGTAGGAAGTTGGCCAGTTGAGCTATCTTATACCTGCTATAGTACCAAAGCACCCTACCCCTCATCCCCCTTGACACTAACCCTCTACCTAATTGCGAGTGGGCCGTTGCTACCAGGAGTTTGAGGGTCCTCATGTCACTTACCGTGGTTGAGCCATGGTGCATGTGGTGGCTTAGGGTTACCCAGGGCATCAGCTTAATGCCGCTGTAGTACAGTAGTATACCAAGGGTGGTTTCATCACTGACGTACAGCCTAATGCCTGGCTCAATGCCCCTTAACGAATCCTCAATCTTACTGAGCACACCCATGTTTATCGACTCAAGTAACCCCCTGCTCAGCCTAACCGCCTGCTTAGGGCCAATGAAGAAGACCCCCTTCCACAGGCCCGGTATCCTGTAGCCGTAAACCTCAATCGACTTACCATTAACCTTAACCTCACCCAGTTTAACGCTCCTCTCAAGGAAGAGGGACCTACCCTTGGTTTCATGGTCCAGGACAGTGTAGTAACCGTACCTACTCACTAATTCCCCATCGGCGCTCGCCAACTCTGGTTCAAGCAGGTTATCGCTGTCAACCACCAGGGCGTCTAACCCCTCCTCCCTGGCATCCCTAACGATCCTCATGAATGTCAGGTTCCTGTCACGCCAATTACCATACCTAACCTCAACCTCTTCAGGTATAATCCTCCTAAGCAACTCCAGTTGCCTATCCTTAAACACGTTGTCCACGTACACCAACCTACGCCTAACCCCAAGTAACCTGGCGTTAACCATGAAGTAGTCAACCACCTCATGCACCCTGTAAAACGGCAGGTACGTTATGAGGGTATCCACCGGGGCGTAGCTGGGTAAAAAGGCTTAATAAGGCTTTCCTGAGTCCAGTTTGACCCCACATTACTTAGATTTTCATTGCGATTTTGAAGCGTTTATGTACCGCTTTAGTTAAAGTTCGTTGATAACGAATGGTAAACCTCGTCCCTCAGGGCGGGAAGAGGTTCAGTATTACTTGCCTATAGACTGGGTCCCTTACCACGTATAGTTCACCTACCCTAGAGGCTATGAATGTATTTATTAATTGATTCAGGTAATTAGTCAATGCCGTTTCGGAAACATTAGCCACATCCCTCAGTTCCCTCCACCTAGCCCCAAACGCCATGGCCCTAAGCACCCTCACCCTCCACGTTGAGCCACTTGTAACCCTCCTAATCTGCTCCGCAGCGATCTTACTAGCCTCAGTTAGGGTCTCCCTTAATGCATCAGCATGCCTAGCCCCACCGCACCTTCTAACCCCATAGAAGTTCAGCCAACCAACCAGGGTTCCCAATTCACTCAAAACCTCCCTCAACTCCCCCTCGTTGAATGGGGTATTGCAGTTAGTTAGGCCGAGTTTCAAGTATTCCAATGCATCCCCCTCGCTCCACGGGTTGAGACGCACCTGGACCGGCGGCCTCCCGTAAAGTGGCGAGTCAGGCTTAGGGTTGATGAGTAGGTTAACTAGCCCTACGGCTGAGCCTGTGAATATTACCAAGAGGTTGCTGCAACTCTCTCCCTCGGCCTTTCGGTGAACCACACCCCCTGTGGCGCCACACCCACTGTGGTTACTAACCTTAATAACCCCTACCCCATTAACCGCCAAGGCTGAAGTAGACTTAAAAACCCGGAGCCTATGTGCCTCTGATCAACTTTGAGCAGTGAGGGTCAAGCCACAGGTGAGGCCAAGCCAGAGGGGAAGACTACTGCCGCTACTCAGCCTACTACCGAGCAGCCTACCGAACAACAGACCCAGGTACCCACCAGTGAGGGGCAGGTTGAGACTAAGCCCGCTGAGACCAAGATTGAGGAGGCAAAGCCTACACTACTTGATGAGTTGACTAAGGTTAATGCCAGGAAGCCTAACCTGAGCCAAGAGGTCCTTAAGGCGCTTAAATTATCCCTTAGGATGCGTAGGGATAGGCCGGATTTCATTAGGTATTACAACAAAGAGCATAAGATTAGGCTCGAGGACTCACCGTGGAGGAGACCCAAGGGCATTGATAATAAGATTAGGATGAAGAGGAAGGGTTACCCACCCATGGTTGACGTGGGGTATAGGGGGCCCAGGGTGGCTAGGGGGCTTCACCCAAGCGGCTTCATGGAGGTAATTGTGCATAACCCAAGGGAACTACGCAACGTAGATCCAAGTAGGCAGGCCATTAGGATAGCCTCAACTGTTGGGGTTAGGAAGAGGATTGAGATTATTAGGGAGGCGGTGAGGAGGGGTATTAAGGTGCTTAACCTTGATAACAAGACCAGGGAGGCCATCAGGGAGGTGACCTAAATGGACTTGAGGGAGACGGTAGCCAGGTTACTCAATGTACCCAAGTCGAGGGTTGTCATAAAGCAGGAGGCCCTTGAGCAGCTTGAGGAGGCCATAACCAGGAATGACGTTAAAAGCCTGCTTAAGGACGGCCTAATCGAGGTTAAGCCGAAGAAGGGTAACAGTAGGGGTAGGTGGAGGGTTAAGCATGAGAAGAGGAGGGCCGGTAGGAGGAGGGGTAGGGGGAGTAGGAAGGGCACTAGGAAGGCTAGGGGGGCTGTTGGTAAGGAGACCTGGGTGCCTAAGATAAGGAAAATCAGGAGGTTCCTGAACACCCTTAAGCATAGGGGCGTCATCGACAAGGCCACTTGGAGGAACCTATACAAGATGGCTAAGGGAGGCTACTTCGAATCCCTAGCCCACCTAAGGACTTACATGATTCAAAACGGCATTGTAACGGAGGATAAGATTAAGGCAGCCTTCAGGGGTGGCTCCTAATGGCGAGGAGCGGCAGGTATAAGGTCAAGTTCAGGAGGAGGAGGGAGGGCAAGACGGACTACTATAAGAGGAGGATAATGGTAATGAGCGGTAAGCCGAGACTGGTGGTTAGGTTCAGCAACAGGTACGTGACGGCACAGGTAGTGGTGTCCGCACCCCAGGGTGACTTCACCGTGGCCCAGGCCAGCAGTAGGGAGTTAGCCAAGAAGTTTGGTTGGCTTGGGGGAACCGGCAACACATCAGCCGCCTACCTAGTGGGGCTACTGGTGGGCTACAAGGCATTAGCCAAGGGGGTTAAGCTAGCAGTCCTAGACATAGGGCTACATAGGGCCACCGCCGGTGGTAGGTTATTCGCAGTGGTTAAGGGTGCCGTTGACGCTGGGCTTGAGGTACCCCACGGCGAGGATGTCCTACCGGATGATGATAGGGTAAGTGGTGAACACATAGCACAGTACGCATCAAACCTAAAGCAGAGTAACCCAGATCTGTATAAGGCTAGGTTCTCCAAGTACCTAGCCAAGGGGTTGGAGCCTGAAAACATAGTTAAGCATTTCGAGGAGGTTAAGGCTAAGATAATGGGGAAGTACGCCAAGGAGGAGAAGGCTAAGGCTGAGGAAAGTTAAAAGCTCCCTCCACTTTCATAAAGCCGATTTAATCATCATGTAACCGTTACCGGGGCCTCATGGCCTTTACAAAGTTGAGTCGTAGTTGACGGTTAGTGAAGATTGCGGTTAGTCCAGTGACTAGGTATTTTGATTGTGATGGTAAGTAAGCCCTGTTCAGGTGAAAATAGGTTAATTAGGGGGTAATGTTTAAAAGAGAGCCAATGCAAGGGCTATATATGATGTGGTGGGAAATGCGGGAAACATGCCAAGGACACTAAACGTCACTGTGGCTAAGGTTGGCGGCTCACTGCTTAGGCCAGGTGAGGTTGATAAGGTCCTGGGTAAGGTTGTTGAGAGGCACCTCGCCGATGATGGTAAACTGGTGATAGTTGTATCAGCAATGAAGGGTGTTACGGATACACTGATAAGGGCCTATGACGAGGGTGAACCAAGGCTCATTGAAGACGCCATCCAACCCTACCTAACTGAGGCACAGAGACTTAGCTTAGGCAAGCTGGGTAGCGTGATTGAGGGGATTGGGGCTAGGCTTAAGGGGCTGGTCAGCATTAGGGAGCTTTGGGCGAGGGATTACGTAATCGTGCACGGTGAATTATTATCCACAATGCTAGCCGAGGCGGCGCTTTACAACAGCCTCGGCGTCGACGCTGGTGCAGTTTATGATGCGGGGATTGTGACAAATGAGGATTGGGGTAGGGCATCGGTGCTTGGGGTTAGTTCACACTACGTTAGGCATAGGTTAACTTGGGCCCTGTCAAGGAGGAGCGTGGTGATTGTCCCAGGCTTCCTAGGCATAAGCTTAAACGGTAGGTTAACCTCACTGGGTAGGGGTGGGAGCGACTACACGGCATCCCTAATAGCATCATACCTAAACGCCCCTAGACTAATCTTCTACACAGACGTTGAGGGGATAATGACTGGTGACCCTAGGATAATAAACGATGCAAGGCTCATACCAAGCCTAACCCATGAGGAGGCCTACGTGGCCTCACTCACGGGCGCCAAGAAGTTCCACCCAGGCACCTTTAAGCCACTAATAGATAGTGACGTCCACGTCGTGGTCACTAACCCATGGTCAAGCAGTGGTACGTTAATAATGTCCAAATGCATTAACACACCTAAACTGGTTTCAATATCGGAGGCTGGTTCAATAGGTCTCGTCAGTCTCAAGAGCGGCTACGCCGTCACCGTGGTCGGCTGCGTCATGGGGCTAGATGAGTTCAGGAGGGAGGTTTACCTAATAATAGACAGCTACGGGCCAATCGACGTAATCAACGACACTGAGGGTAATGCAGTAACCTCAATAGTCAAGGACCAGGACGTGGCGGTTAAGTTGGCTAAGGAACTGCACAGGTGGGTGGTTTCATGGATAAGGTGAGGGTTTCCATACTTGGCTCAACGGGGCTCGTGGGGCAGTGGATGGTTAAGCTACTGGCCAACCACCCATTCATAGAGGTGGCTGCCCTATCAGCGTCGCCGGGTAAGGTTGGGCAGAGGTACGGTGACGTGGTTAAGTGGTTCATAGAAGGTGACGTACCCGAGTACGCCAGGGGTATTAGGCTTGTTTCAACAGACCCAGCGGACCACAGGAATGTTGACGTTGTGTTATCGGCATTGCCCAACGAGGTTGCTGAGCCCGTTGAGGCAAGGCTCCTTGAGGCTGGTTTAAACGTAATATCTAACGCATCCCCAAGGAGGATGGACCCAAACGTACCCCTGATAAACCCCGAGGTTAATTGGCAGCACCTGGAGGTTCTAAGGGACTTTAAGGGCCCCTGGCTTGTTAAGAACCCCAACTGCACCTCAGCAATAATAACCCTAGCCATAAAACCCCTAGCCGACCACATAAGGGAACTTTACATAACTACACTGCAAGCAGTCTCAGGGGCAGGTTACTTAGGCTTATCCTACCTAGCCATAGAGGGTAACGTGATACCCTTCATTAAGGGTGAGGAGGATAAGATAGCCGCCGAGTCCAATAAGATGCTTGGTGCTATGGGTAGGGGCGAGTTCACGCCGTGGGGTAGGCCAGTTAGGGTGACTTCAATTAGGGTTCCGGTTAGGTACGGCCACATGGCCTCAATATTCGCCGTAATGGATAGGGAGTATGACGTTGGTGAGGTTAAGCAGGCCTTATCGGGCTTTAGGTCACTACCCCAGGAGGCAAACCTACCCACCGCCCCACCCAGGCCAATAATAGTCCTTGATAGGCAGGACGCACCCCAGCCAGCCAAGGACCTGGATCACATGGCTGTGACTGTGGGTAGGTTATCAACATCAGGTAGGGTGGTTAGGATGGTTGCCCTAGGCGATAACTTGGTTAGGGGTGCCGCTGGGATAACAGTACTGACCCTTGAGGTCATGAAGGCTATTAAACTTCTTTAACTCATTTAGAAACAGTAAACTAGGTCTAAAATTGTTAGAGAGATAGGGGCATTCAAGCGTTAGTGCCCGACATGGCGGTTACTTGAGGTTTGTTGGAGGTTAACCGTTGAGGCTACGTTACTTAGGGAAAGGTTTATATAGAAGCGGGTTTTAGGGATGCATATGTCATCCCAGCAACAACCAAGAGGTGGTGTTCCAGTAGCCATACTTAAGGAGGGTAGTTCAAGGACAACGGGCTCTGATGCAAGGAGGAGTAACATAATGGCCGCCAAGGTGATAACTGAGATACTTCAAACAAGCCTTGGGCCAAGGGGCATGGATAAGCTGCTCATTGACGCCTTCGGCGATGTTACCATAACGGGTGATGGGGCAACAATACTGAAGGAGATGGAGGTTCAGCACCCAGCCGCCAAGTTACTGGTTGAGGTGGCTAAGGCCCAGGACGCGGAGGTTGGTGATGGCACAACCACGGTGGTTGTCCTGGCCGGTAAGCTACTTGAACAGGCCGAGATGCTGCTCGACGAGGGCATACACCCAACCATAATCATAGACGGCTTCAAGAAGGCCCTCGACTTCATAAACTCAACAATACCCGACATACCTAACCTGGTTAGTCCAGTTAACCTGAATAACAGGGATGAGGTGGCTAAGATAGTGGCTAATTCGCTCAGCAGTAAGGTGGTTTCCGAGGCAAGGGACTACCTAGCCAAGATAACGGTTGACGCCTCATACACAGCCGCTGAGCAGGCTAATGGCAAGTACAGCCTAGACTTGGATTGGGTTAAGGTTGAGAAGAAGAAGGGCCAGAGCCTCTACGAGACCCAGTTCATACAGGGCATTGTGCTGGATAAGGAGGTTGTCCACCCAGGCATGCCGAAGAGGGTTGTGAACGCTAAGATCGCTGTCCTGGATGCCCCACTGGAGATTGAGAAGCCGGAGTGGACCACTAAGATATCGGTCTCCTCACCTCAGCAGATTAAGGCGTACCTTGAGGAGGAGGCTAACATACTTAAGGGTTACGTCGACAAGCTGAAGGAGATAGGCGCCAACGTTGTGATAACCCAGAAGGGTATTGACGAAACGGCGCAGCACTTCCTAGCTAAGGCTGGTATTATGGCTGTTAGGAGGGTTAAGAGGAGTGACATTGAGAAGCTGGCCAAGGCCACGGGTGCCAGGATAGCCACAAGCATAAAGGACCTAAGGCCAGAGGACCTTGGAACGGCTGGGCTTGTGGAGGAGAGGAAGGTTGGGGAGGAGAAGATGGTGTTCGTTGAGCAGTGCCCCAACCCAAGGGCAGTCACAATACTGATTAGGGGTGCAGCTGACAGAGTCCTGGACGAAGCTGAGAGGTCCATAAACGATGCCCTCCACGTCACAAGGGACCTATTCAGGGACCCGAGGATAGTACCCGGCGGAGGTGCCTTCGAGATTGAGGTTGCTAAGAGGCTTAGGGAGTGGGGTAGGAAGCTACCGGGCAAGGAGCAGCTGGCCGTTATGAGGTACGCCGAGGCCGTTGAGAAGATACCGGAGATACTAGCCCTAACAGCCGGCCTAGACCCAGTGGACGCCATAGCGGAGCTTAGGAGCAGGCACGATAAGGGTGAGCTTGACGCTGGTATCGATGTGTTGAGTGGGAAGATAGCCAGGATGAGTGAACTTAACGTGTGGGATCCGTTAATAGTCAAGATGCAGGTCATGAGGAGCGCCACGGAGGCAGCCATAATGGTGCTCAGGATAGATGATATAATAGCGGCAGGGCAAACCAAGTCATCCGCAGGCGGCAAGGGTAAGGGTGGTGAGGAATCTAAGACAGGCGAGGAAGGCACCAGCGGGTTAAGTGACTAACCCCAGTTTAAACCCGGTGATTAAAGGCTTGGTTCAAAAATTAAACAGTTATTAGTAACCTAAGCAACTCCCTCTCGTATATCGTCGCCACCAGCACACCGTCATCATTAACAACGCCGATGACTGGGTCCTCAAACCCCCTAAACCTCCTCAAAACGTCAATAATCCTAGCCTTGGTTGTTACCGTGGTTAATTCGTTTAACGGTAGGTCGCAGGCTGGGGTCATCCCATAGGTGGCTGGGTCTATTTCAAGCAGTTGCTGCATGGTTAAATACCCGAGGGGCTTACCCTCACTGTTAACCACAACCACGGCCCTAACCCCCCTCTCAACCATCCTGTCAATGACTATCCTGAGGTTGTCGCTGCACGTAACCGTTAGTGGCTTAGCGTACTCACTAATACTCATCACGTTGTTGTTAAGCTTAACTCTAATCAATGGGTTAACGCCGGTTGTTGGCTTAACCACGGTCCTTACTAGGAGTGGCGTAACCACTGAGTTTACGGTTATGGCTAGGGTTAGGTATGAGTAGGTTAACCTGGTTATTAGGCCTGTGGTGAGTAGTGCCAGCAGTAGCGATACGTCAACGCCACCCTTGGTTGACGTGCCTAGGCCGTTGATTATGGGGCTGCCCCCAACCACCATTGATGCTAAGGCACCCGCGGCCACCTTAGATGAGAGGAGGATTAGGGCGATTAATAGGCTAGTCATTAGTAAATCTGGGCTTAACCTTACGAAGTATAGCCCTATGCTCACGAAGAAGAGGGGTTCGAAGAAGCCATACGTGAAGCCGTGTAGCTTCTCGAGGAGTTCAGGCCTATCCTTGAGGTAATCCCTAAGCAGTATGCCTAGGAACAACGCCGCCATGGCTGGGTTGAAGTTGACCGCCTCGGCTAGGAACGATATGACCAGGACTAGGAATATGGCTGCCGCGAACTCAACCTCCCTAGCCTTAACGTAACCCTCAACCCACTCAAGGGCCCTCGAAACCCACCTACCCACAGTGAATATGGCAGCTATGAGCACCGCAATCCCAATCAACGTAAGTAGCGAACCACCCAGCCTAACAGTGACTAGTATCGCGAAGGCCACCACGGAGGCGACCTCCACTAGGGCGCCCTGCCTAAAGAGCATGTTGCCAAGTTCAGTCCTAGACAGGTTAATATCCATCAACAGCCTGGCCAAGGGCCCAACACTAGTCATGATAAGGGGTATGGCTAAGAGCGGCGTGATGCTGACGTTAAGCGCCCTAAGGGAAAGGTAAATGAGGGTGAAGGGCAACGCCAACTCAACGGCTGCAGCGGCGGTAACCCTGGCGTTTAAGCTACCCCTCCCAACCTCAAACTCCTCAGCGCCTGATAGGAAGAGCAGCAGTGTTATCCCCAGTAGTGATATGAATTGAATAATAGAATTAACCTTAACGAACCCAAGAACTCCATTGCCAAGCACCACACCAGCCACCACAGCCCCAACGAACGGCACAAGCCTAATCCTTGAGAACGATTCCTCAAGTAACTTAGCCAAAATAAGCATCACGCCTAGGTACAGTAGGGTTAACGTAACCCCGTTCACGGCAAGGCTAGGCGGCATGGCCTATTATCCTTTATCCCTAGGTGAATTCGCAAGCACCACTACTTGTTTAAGGTGAATTTGATTTAATCCTTATTGGGCAAGTACTGCCCACAGGCTAACCCCCATGCCGCTTACTTTGCGTTCACCAGTAGCCCATGTGGCTTGTAATTAAGGCTTCCATGGCTTCAATTCATTCAGGTTTAGGGTCTTAATTAAGCGTTGCTGGACATGAACTCTCACTTACTGATGGTTGCTAGGCTTTCTGGAGCACCTCCTCCAGCGTTATCCTCTCCCTCCTACTCTCTATCAGCCAAACCCCCAATTCCCTAGCCCTCTGCTCCGCCGTTGGGTCCACCACCAATGCGTAGATGACCGGCACCAGCCTACCTGATACCTTGCCTGGCCAACCACGCTGAAGCCCCTGAACCCTGTTAAACACACTACTCACTATATTAGCGCTTATCCTAACCTTAGCCTCACCGGCTACTGTTATTGAACCAGCGTTGCAGTATATGTCGAACTCATAGGATTTGTTAACCCATAGGCGCTCTGCCGTGCAGCTATAGCCCCTCTGCCTAAGGAAATACAAAACCCAATCACGGGCCGAGTCCTCAAGGTCAACAGTGAGCCTTTGAAGGGTTGTGGCTATATCCTTAACGTTCCTCTTAATCCCCCTGACATCGTTCTTAAGGTCCTTAAACTCATCCTCAAGTTTAGCAACCCTACCCTCAAGGCTTGTCATCCTGTTATCAAGGTTTGCGACCTTGCTCTCAAGGCTTATCATTCTGTTTTCAAGTCCCGTCATCTTATTTTCAAGTTTCGTTACCCTGTTTTCAACTCCTGTAATCCTCTCCTCGATGCGTTTAATATCTTCCTTTGTAGCCACGTTTAGTGGTACCGTAATTACACCAGCAATAGTCTCGGCTAACCTTAGCTTGGCTTCTGGGTTTTTGGTGAGGAGCTCAGTAATAGCCTCAATAACCTTCCCATCGCTCTTTAATGCATCAAGAAAAAGATCCCTAATGAAGGCTGGGTCACTGGTGGCGATTTCCCTTAAAACTCTCTTAACAGTCTCAACATCCACGACAAAAACGGCACCTTAATGATTAAAAACCTAACGCTAATCCCCTTAACGTTTCCTCCACCAAACAGTAGTTATCGGTGCTTAACGTGGCTTTTGATCACCACTGGGATGGTTACGTGTTGTTAATGCCTGCGGCACTTAGTGGTTGGTTTCATCGGGTTTGGGCTGGTAGAGTAGTGATAATATTAATATTAACATCGTTGAGGTTGATGCTGCAGCTTTTATCCCCTCATTGACAACCAGCGGGGTGTGGATCTGTCAAAATTTGGTCTGTCAGAGTCGTGGTGATATTAATATTATCACGACTCTGTCACTCCAAAACTCAACGTTGCTTAAACGCTCGTAGCAATCTAACAAGTTCAACATAGCCCTAAACATCAGGGCCTATGAGCTAGTATTAAGATTATCACTATTCTGACGGTCCAAACTCTATGAAACTGCCCAGTCCGTGGTTCATGGATTAAGGATTAGGTGCATGCCTTAAATTATTCAACGGAATGCGCAATGCTAGTACTAATATTATCACGGCTTTGACCGCCCAAAGTTTAACAAGTCCACGCACTTTAGGTGACTGGTAATTAGGGTTGCATTACCGTACTGATCCTAATATTATCGCTACTCTACCACTCCAAAACCCGATGAGGTTGGTTGGACTACCAGCCGTCTCTCTGGAGGCGGCGGGTTGTATTCGTTTACCCGCCGTCTCCTTCTCGGCGGTCGCCCCAGGCCCCCTCACCGCAGCGGCTCCCCACCCGTCGCCGGGGGTTCCTCGCCACTACGGGTCTCGGAAACCCAGGGTAACTAATAAAGGCGCTAAGGTTAGGTTAATAAACCCATCGCCTCACCACCAACGGTAACAAACCCCACGAATAATCACGAAAACCGAAACAGCCCCTTGGTTTAATGGGTTGTACTGTGGGTTGGGTGGGAAGTTTCAGTGATGGGTGCTGGGCGGTGAGGTGGGGGATCAGGGATGGTGGGGAAGTAGTCGGTGGTGAAATGTCACCATTTGTGAGTGGCGGCAGTTATAAATACTGGTTGGGTTATCCTTGGTTGTGAGGGGTTGGACCGGTAGGTTGCTTAGGGTTGACTTAAGCTCGGGTAGGTATTGGATACAGGACATAGATCCATCAATCCTCGTGTCCTTCGTGGGTGGTAGGGGGCTTGCCGTTAAGTTGCTTTGGGATGAGTTGCGACCTGGGGTTGACCCACTCAGCCCATTGAATAAGCTTGTTATTGCAGCTGGCCCATTGACCGGTTACCCTGGCCCAAACACGGGTAAACTGGTCATAGCGGCTAAGAGCCCTTTAACAGGCGGCTACGGTGACGGTAACATTGGTAGCTGGGCCTCCGTGCACCTAAGGAAGGCCGGTTTTGATGCCATGGTTATTGAGGGGGCTTCACCCAAGCCAGTCTACCTGTACGTTGAGGATGATAAGGTTGGCTTGATGCCGGCGGACGACCTATGGGGCCTAGACACCTTCGAAACCGAGGATAGGCTTAGGAGGGTCCATGGGTCCAACGTAGGCATGCTGATAATCGGCCCCGCTGGGGAGAACCTTGTCAGGTTCGCCACCGTGGTTGCGCAGAGGGGTAGGAGTGGTGGTAGGCCTGGGATGGGGGCTGTGATGGGCAGTAAGAGACTTAAGGCCATAGTGGTTAGGGGAACTAGGCCCCTACCCCAGCCAGCCGACCCATCACTGAGCAAGATAGGTGTTGAGGCCGACCTGGCGGCTAAGAGGAAGGAGGGTTACCCATTCTGGATGAGGCAGGGCACCACGGCCACCGTGGAGTGGGCCCAGGAGGCAAGCGTACTACCAACCCTAAACTTCAGGGAGGGGCAGTTCGACCAGTACGACAAGATAGGTGGGTTTATGGTTGAGAGGGGCACGGTCACTGTTAGGTCATGCCCAAACTGCGTAATGCCCTGCGGCCACGTGGTTAATGACGCTGAGTCCAAGCAGTCTGAGCTTGACTACGAGAACATAGCCATGCTGGGGAGCAACCTAGGCATAGGCGACCTGCAGAGGGTTGCCCACCTGAACAGGGTTGCCGACATGATGGGTATGGACACCATCAGCCTAGGCTCAGTGTTGGGGTGGGCCATGGAGGCCACGGAGAGGGGGCTCATTAAGGATGGCTTGGAGTGGGGTGACTACAGGAGGGCCCTTGAGGTCGCCTACGACATAGCCCACCAGAGGACTGAACTGGGTAGGCTACTTGGGCTTGGGGTTAGGGAGGCGTCAAGGAGGGTTGGGGGTGGGTCAGGGGACTTCGCAATGCACGTGAAGGGGCTTGAGGTGAGCGCCTACGACTGCCACGCAGCCCCGGGAATGGCGCTTGCCTTCTCCACCAGCCCAATAGGGGCGCACCACAAGGACGCCTGGGTGATATCCTGGGAGGTTAGGAATGATAGGTTCGGCTACACTAGGGAGAAGGCGCTTAAGGTCATTGAGCTCCAGGACATTAGGGGAGGATGGTTCGAGGTGATGGTTGGGTGTAGGTTACCGTGGGTTGAAATAGGCCTTGAACTGGACTACTACTGGAGGATGTTTAAGGCAGCCACAGGGCTTGACTACGACATTGGCGGTGTGGCTAATAGGGTTTACACCCTGATTAGGGCATTCTGGGTAAGGGAGTACGGCGGCTGGTCGAGGGAGTACGACACACCACCCTTAAGGTGGTTCAAGGACCCGTTAACCAAGGGCCCGTTAAAGGGTGCGGTGCTTAACATGGAGGGGTACCAGAGGATGCTGACCTGGTACTACGAGGCCAGGGGGTGGGATGAGAGGGGGATCCCGAGGAGGAGCACACTCAGGAGACTTGGCCTAAGCTACGTTGAGGGGGAGTTGAGCAAGGTGGTGGATCTAAGGGACTAAGCCAACGCAACGAGGAATGACCCCCTCCCCGCCCTAGAAGGGTGGGGTTTACACCGTGGGGGTCTTGGGTGTTACTCCCTCTGCGGGGTTAATGTTTTCGCCTCGGGGTGGTGGAAACAGTGGGGTATCGCCCCACCAGCTCATCTGACGGAGGGAAGTAAACCCCCTTCCGGGGGCACCAACCCAAGCACCAAAACCCCAGCAAAACTGGGATTAACAAATCTATCACTATGAAATCCACGTAATGGGATAACCACGCCCTAAAGGGCGAGACTTGTTGTGTGCTGTCAATTACCAAATATTAATTTAATTATCTTTCATTAATGCCCTGTTTGCTGAGCAGGGCCCTCAATTCCTCAACCTCCCTACTCAACCTATTATCCCAAATACCCTTAAACAGAACCTCCACCCCAATGACCCACTTAACCACTTCAAGCACATCACCCTTAACCTCATGTAGGTTCCTGTAATCAACCAGGTTCGGGTCTAGGCCATTGTAGGAGAACCTGTGTAATGATAGGGCTATCCTAACGACCCTATCCACATCAATCCCCAGCTTCCCCAAATCCCTAGATATCCCTATCAACCCCGTTGTTGGTGCTGAGTAGCCAATATTCTCATACCAATCCCTTTCCCTATCGGGCTTACCCTCAATTAACTTGCTAATATTACTCACAACCAGGGCACTTACTATAGACTTAACGCTCATGAATGCCTTGGCGGCTGCATTCTGCATTAAACTCCTATCCAGCATCTCAAGGGCTAGCCTAGCCTCAACCAACCCATCAAGGACCTTAGCGTAAACATATGCCCTTGGGTTACTCCTATAGTCCAAGTAACCAACCTCACCCATCCCTCTAATCACCTTGTCACGCATTTTTAACCCTTTAAGATGCTGCGATTAGTGATAACGAATGGCAAGTCTCGCCCTTTCTAGGGGTGATCCCGCCCCACGTGGAGTATGGAGTGAAGCATCCATTAACGCCACTCGCCCTTCAGGACAAGGAAGGTTGTCATTGTGTTTTGCTGGGGATGATTATTTCAATGGGTATTTCTCCTACCAGATAGAGGGTCAACCATGGAGGTGGGGTTGCCCCACCATATGGGGCCTAGCTAATGGCCATTCATAAGCCCAGTAAATAGTAAATACCAGGTAATCACCGTTGGCCGGGAAGCACCGTCGGCATCCGGTGTACTGCGGTTAAGATAGCATTAAGCTTGGCGCCAGTCGCTGGTTAAGTGTTAAAAAGGGGGGCCCTGTGGGCTTAATGATGAGTGAGGGTCAGGGTGAGGCGCAGCAGGGTCAGGGTGGAGGTGAGGTTAGCGTTAACCTAGTTCCATCACCGCTACCTGAGGGTGTTGAGGTTGGTAAGGTGCAGGTTAAGGTGGTTGACCAGTTTAACAACCCCCTACTCCAGCGTAAGGAGGTTAAGGCATTAGTCTACCACGTGGGTTTACCCACACCCCAGAGGCTCCAGTTGAGGAGCGAGTTGGCCAAGGCCCTTGGCGTTGATGAGGAGCTTGTCTACGTAACCCACGTATACAGCAGGTATGGGATAGGGATCTCCACCGTTGAGGCTCATGTATACTCGGATAAGAAGATTGCCGAGCTTGTTGAGCCGCTTTACGTTAAGCTTAGGAACATGCCTAAGGACCAGGCCAAGAAGATTATGGATGAGATAAGGAGTAGGAGGAGGGCGGCCAAGAAACCTGCGGCCAAGGGCGGTGGATAACATTCTTAATACAAGGTGACTAATCGATACGTGGAAATGCATTACAATTGCCGCATCTCCTTAGGGCTAAAACCGCATCGACTAAAACCTAGCTCACCATTAATCAAACCTAAGCCATTAGCAACTAACCCACTAATCAGTCTCCGCAGGTTTGATCCAAGAGGCATTGGCATTAAGCGAATGCACCATTCATGGTTAATCTTATTAAGACTGAGAATTATCAGTATACGCCGTGGGGGGTAGGGCACTGCTGGTGTATAGGGAGAGGAGTGCATCGTGGGCTGGCAGTGAGAGGGTTTTAGCATACATGGTTAAGGTTCTTAGGGAATTAGGCTACTTCACAACAGTCTTAACATTCGATGGTGAATGGGGTAATGGCTTCGAAAAGCCTGATGTATTGAGGGGTGTTCCAGGTCCTAATGGAGGTACGTATTGGCGTTTATTCAGGTTTATTAAGGGGGTTTATTCACTCACCTATGAACGCTACGTTAGGTTTAGGGGCAGGTTCGACGTGGTTATTGATGCCGCTTACAATGACCTTAGGGGTTGGGTTGACTTAGGCTACGTTCACTACCCATACTGCTCAGTCCACCTAAAACTACTATTCCCAACAAAGGCCAGGGTTATCGCGGCGAACTCAACATGGACGCTGACTAGGCTTAAGGGTTGTGGCGTCAGTAATGTGGTTGTGATTCACCCACCCGTTGAGCCAGTTAAATGCCGGGGTGATCCACTTAGGCTTAAGGAGGATTTAGTAATCGGCGTTGGTAGGCTTAGCAAGCCGTGGGAGGAGTTCATTGAGGTGGCTAAGTTGGTTAGGGCTAGGAGACCGGGCGTTAGGTTCGTGATAATGGGACTAACCGACTCCATGGCCAGGGTTAGGTACCTTAAGGAGCTGGGTCAAGGCGCCGTTGAAGTATTGCCAAACGTACCTGAGGGGGTTAAGGCCGACTTCATGTGCAGGGCTAGGGCAATCTTGCATACGCACCCAGCTGAGCACTTTGGGATAGCCATAGTGGAGGCCATGTCAACCGGGGCTGTGCCGGTGGTGCATAGGGATGGGGGTGCCTGGCTTGATGTAGTGGAGGAGGGGAGGTTTGGGTTCGGCTTCAACACGGTTAACGAAGCCGCTGAGCAAGTGTTAAACGCCCTAGATGCCAACGCTGAATACAGGGAGGCCGTGATGGCTAGGTCCATGATATTCAGCTACGGTAACTTCAAGAAGGCCTTAATAACGCACCTCAACATAGCCGCAACCCAATAGTGCGCTTAAGCCATCCGTTTCGGTGATGCGAAATCGTGTGGAACCGTGGTTCCATGGACTAACCCTTTTAAATTCAACGGCACCCATAGGGCTATGGGTCAGGTTAGGCTGGTGGTGTTGATATTAATTATTGGCGTCGCCGTGGCCCTTGGAGTATTGACGTTGCACGCCGCAGCCAGCTCCTCATCCCTGAGTAATACTATATATAGTAATAGTACTGTGCCCCTTAGCCAGAACGCCACCTGCACTGCGGCTAGGGTTCACGTGGAGCTTAGCCTCCTCCTATACCAGAGGGTTAGTCTGGTGGCTAATGCAGTGGGGGAGTCTGCATTAGTAAACGGAACCTTAGATAGTGCCCTTAACCTAACCATCACCGCCAACGATAGCTTGAGCCGTGGGCAGTGCCTCGACGCCCTTCACGAGGCAATTGGGGCTATTCAACTTGAGGCTGAGGCCTGGAGCATGGTAATGTCAAATGTCGCAAGGGCTAGTAAAGTCAACTACACCTGCGTGAACCTAGCCAGCTTAGCGGAGGCAAGGTTAAACACGGTCATTAGGCTAACCACCAACTCAACAATACGCAGTGAGGCAAAGGCCCTACTGGCTGAGTTAGCCAGGTTGAATTCAACCAGTTGCACGGGGGTTAAGGGTGTGTTGGGTAACGCCACGGTGCTCCTCAACGAGACCTTGAGTGGCCTCAGGGGTAGGTTGGGTAATTGGCTTGAGGGTAAGGTTGAGGCAGCCGCCCTAGTCTACGTGAGCGTGGGTGAGTATAGGGGTATTGGTGAATTAGTCTCACTGAACCTAACGGAGTACTGGCAGTACATAGTTAAGGCCCTTGAGTCTGCTATGGCTAAGTACGCCGAGGAGCTTAACGAAACGTTAACTAGGCTACTAGCCAGCGGCAACTTAACGGGGTTAATCTCCTCCTACGCCACGGTAAACAGGTTAAGCACAGCGTTAACCATATTGAGTTCGCATGGGGTTAAGGTGGGTGAGGCTT
>Ga0080003_1000643_pt1 | contig 21944 bp, 20 predicted proteins | sample JossMetagenome_FD_69206 | JGI IMG/M metagenome (GOLD analysis project Ga0080003, IMG submission 69206) | Hot spring microbial communities from Joseph's Coat, Yellowstone National Park, USA - JC2_E (SPADES assembly) (version 2) | ecosystem: Environmental > Aquatic > Thermal springs > Hot (42-90C)...
TGTGTGACAAGCATTTCCAGCATTTCGCTCTAAAATCACCACATTTTTACTTTTGGACACCCTCGGGTATGATCATACTCACCCCTGTCTTACCCCCCCTAAAAAACGCGATCTTGGAAGTCAAAATTTTCCTTATTTTACGATGATTTGTGAATTCAGATTTAAAGATGGGATTCTGCTGCATAAACCTCTTAACACCCTCCTCGACCCGATCGGAGACGAAGTAGACGGCATTCATCGGAGGAGATTGGCATGTTGATTTGAATAATTTTTGTGGTAAAATATCTTTAAGTATGGTGATGAATGATGAGAAGATCCTTTTCTGAAAATTACTATTATTACGGTCGCGCCCGATTTGTCGTGTGCGATCCATGATTTTTGGTGCATATAACAAATCGGGGACTCAAAAAAGAGTCCCCGATTTTTCATAAAAAAGGAGGCGAGTTCCATGATAGTCGTTATGAAGCAAAGATCATCCGAGGATGATTTGGAAAGGGTTGTCGATCTGGCAAAGAGTTTCGGCTTTGAGACGAACATATCAAAAGGGGCTGAAAAAACGATCGTTGGAATAATAGGTGATAACGTCTATGAAAGAAGAGAAGCCTTCGAGGCTTTAAACTGCGTTGAAGAGGTTATACCCGTTCTAAAACCCTTTAAACTTGTCTCAAGAGAATTTCATCCGGAGAAAACGGTGATCGAAATTGGAACGGAAAAGATAGGAGAAAAATTTCAGTTCATCGCCGGGCCTTGTTCTGTTGAGTCCAAAGCGCAAATGGAAAGAGAAGCAGAATTTCTGTCTAATCTCGGGATCAAATTTTTAAGAGGCGGGGCTTTTAAGCCCAGAACTTCTCCTTATGCTTTTCAAGGCCTCGGTATCGATGGCCTTAAAATACTAAAAGAGGTAGGAGAAAAATACGACATGCGTGTCGTCAGCGAAATGATGGCTCCTGAAGATCTTTCCATCTTCGAAGAATACGTCGATGTCATACAGATTGGGACACGGAACATGCAAAATTATAGATTGCTTGAGCAACTTGGCCACTCAACAAAACCCGTGATGTTAAAAAGAGGTTTTATGTCAACGGTTGAAGAATGGCTTTTGGCTGGCGAATATCTTTATTATCACGGTAACTCGCAGATAATACTTTGCGAAAGGGGAATAAGAACTTTTGAGAAGTACACAAGAAACACCCTTGACATATCGGCCGTACCACTTGTAAGAATTCTTTCTCATCTTCCCATCATCGTCGATTTGAGTCATGCAACGGGCAGACGTGATCTTATTCCACCACTTGCAAAGGCAGTTGTGGCAGTTGGTGCCGATGGCGTTATGATCGAAGTGCATGAAAATCCAGAAAAGGCTTTATCGGATGGACAGCAAAGCCTTAACTTCGAAGAATTTGCCGCGACTTACGACACATCGATGGACCTCGTAAAGATTATGGAGGAAATATGAAAATAGAAAATGCCAAAATGGTAAGAGGAGAAATAACGGTACCTCCAGACAAATCCATAACTCACAGGATGATCTTTTTTGCCTCGATCTCTTCCGGAAAATGCGAGATTGAAAATCCTTTAATCGCTGACGATACGATGAAAACAATCGATCTTGTTAAAAGTACGGGGGTAAATGTATCTTTTGAGGGAAATCGGCTGAATGTCGAGATGAAAAATGTACGGGAACCATTTTCTCCTATATTTTGCGGAAATTCAGGTACAACGACGAGAATAGGTCTTGGTTTTCTTTCAAGGCTGCCAATTTTTTCTGTGCTTTATGGAGATGAATCTCTTTCAAAAAGGCCAATGGATAGAGTGACAGAACCTCTTTCAAAACTCGGGGCGATTTTCGATGGACGAAATTATGCTTCAAACCTTCCAATCTCAGTGAGAGGTGGGAAAATAGGCCATGCCGATTACATATCCAAGGTTTCAAGTGCGCAGGTAAAGACGGCTTTTATAGTTGCTGCCCTTAACGGTGATGGCATTTCAACGTACAGAGAACCTTTTGAAAGTCGCGATCACACAGAAAATTTTTTGAAACCTCTCAATGCGATAGAAAAAACCGGAAACACGATAAAGATAAAACCATCAAAAATACCGCCTTTCAAATCAACTGTCGTCGGAGACTTTTCGTCTGCCGCTTTCTTCGTAACGCTTGGCGTTTGTCATCCAAACGCACGCATAAAAATAAAAGGGGTTGGGCTTAACAAAACAAGAACGGGCTTTTTGAGCGTTTTGAAAAACATGGGCGCACAGATCGATATTTCAAACGTCATCCAGGATTTCGAACCATACGGAGATCTTACCGTTGAAAGTTCTGCCCTTGAAGGCATCGAAATATCTCCTGAAGAAATTCCTATGCTTATTGACGAAATTCCTCTCATCGGACTTGCCGGTGCTTTTGCGAAGGGGGAAACGATCGTCAGAGGTGCCTCCGAACTTAGAACAAAAGAATCTGACAGGATAAATGCCGTAGTCTCAATGCTCTCGAGTATGGGAGTCAACATTGAGGAATACCCTGACGGTTTCAAGATTGAAGGAGGTCAAAAACTCAAACCCTGCACCATCGATCCATCTGGAGATCATAGAATCGCCATGATGGCAGCAATTGCCGGGGTATGTGCCAACGGCGTGGAGATAAAAAATTCGGAGATAGTTTCCATAAGTTATCCATCTTTTTTTGAAGATTTGAAAAGGGTGATTTCATGAAAATCATCACATCCGGTGAATCTCATGGTCAGAATTTTTATGGCATAGTTGAAGGTTTCCAGTCTCACTTTAAACCTGATCTTGAAAGGATTAACAAAAGGCTAAAAACAAGGCAGGCCGTTTACGGGCGTGGCGATAGAATGAAGATAGAAGATGACAAAGTCAACATAACGACAGGGCTATGGAACGGTGAAACAACCGGTGCACCGCTGACTTTTGTGATAGCAAATAAGTCTACAACTCCTCCAAACGAAAAAACGACTGTACCAAGACCAGGCCATGCCGATCTGGGTGGAATTTTAAAATTCGATCTTGACGATGTCAGAACAGTTACGGAAAGAGCAAGTGCCAGAAGAACTGTCATGGATGTTGCAATCGGTGAATTTTCAAGAGAAGTGCTTGAAGATCTTGGAATAAGCGTTTATGGTTTTACAAAAGCCATTGGGCCTGTTGAAATCAATTCAATGGCACACGAAGAACTGGAAGTCAACGATCATCCTTTGCTTTGCCCCGATTCAAATGCCGAATCAAAAATGATGGAAGAAATAAAAAAGGGATACGATCAAGGCTACACCCTCGGCGGTAAGGTAACTCTCGTCGTCAATGGGCTACCTGCAGGAATCGGAACCTTCACGGAGCGCGGAAAGAGATTGACATCTATAATAGCCAGTGGCCTTTTTGATATACCTTCGATTCGAGGCGTGCTATTCGGAGATGCTGAAGAAATTTGGAAGATGAAGGGATATGATACGGTCGATCAAATTCACAGCGGCTTTGTCAGAGAAACAAATCATGCAGGGGGTATAGAGGGAGGAATGACAAACGGTGAACAGATGATCGTTAATCTTATTGCAAAACCTATTTCCACGCAAAAACGAGGCGTCAAGAGCATAGATGTTTTTAGCGGAATTGAGGTTGAAACGAATTACGTTAGATCTGATACCTGTGTCGTGGCAGCCATAGTTGTAGTCGCTACTGCTATGCTTTCAACGATCATACTTTCCGAATTGAACGAAGAATTTGGAGGCTTTACATTTCAAGAGTTCAAAGATAGATTAGACCTTTACAGGAGGCGTGTTAAACTTGGAAGATAAAATAGCACTTATCGGTATGATGGGATGCGGAAAAAGTGTGGTTGGAAAGAAAATCGCTCAAATTTTAGGTTTCGAATACGTTGATCTGGATGAAAAATTTGAACAAAGTTATGGATCGATCGAAAGATATTTTGAAAAATACGGTGAAGATAAATTCAGAACTTTGGAAAGCGATCTGCTTGAAAGATATTCAAAAACGGATCGAATCGTACTTTCAACGGGCGGGGGTATAGTCGAAAGACCAAAAAACAGAGAAATACTCAAAGCGATGCACACTTTCTATTTAGAAGGCGATCCTGAAGTTCTCTGGAATAGGGTTAAAAATTCCTCGAGACCGCTCGTGAAAATCGGTAAAAATGCCTTTTTTTCAAGATTTGAAAAAAGAAAACCATTTTACGAAACCTACGAAACAATCCATACCGGATTCCTTGGAATAGATCATTTAAGTGCCATAATAGTAAAGAAAGTCACGGAAAGCCGGCAAATAGATGAATTAGACTCTTACCAGAAAGTCAAGATCTTTCATAACGTGGATATTGAAAGATCCGATCTTTGCCTTGTAGCGAAAACAGTCAAGAAAATATGGAATGTCGATGGAACTGAAGTTGACGATGGAGAAGAGTTTAAAAGTATAGAATCGGCACAAAAACTGTGGAAACTTTTTCTTGAGAAAGGTTTATCAAGGAATTCCAAAATTACCGCAATTGGCGGCGGGACTGTCACGGACGCAATCGGTTTTGTTTCCACCACTTACATGAGAGGAATGAATTTTGAACTTTACCCCACCACTTTGTTAGGAATGGTTGATGCTGCGATAGGTGGAAAGTTTGCCATAAACTTCAACGGTGTTAAAAATCTTGTTGGAACGTTTGGAAAACCGGATGTGTTCATAGATACGATTTACGCTCTAAGTCTTGACGATGAAAGATTTAAAGAGGGAATAGTCGAGTCTGTCAAAATCGGCGCTGTTTACGATGAAAAATTATTTCAATACATGGAGGACAACATGGACAAGATAATTGACAAAAATCTTGATGTTGTAGATGAAGTTATCAAAAACGCCGTTAAAGACAAACTTGAGGTGATTTTAAAAGATCCACATGATCAAAACCTCAGACATATCCTCAATTTTGGCCATACGATAGGTCATGCGATAGAAAGCGCATCAAACAATTCAATATCTCACGGTCATGCTGTTGGGATTGGGATGATCGTTGAATCTGAAAAATTTTCACCTAAAGTACATGAAAGGATAAAAAATGTGATCACATCTTTGGGCTTTAAACCTGAAAAAAATGAGAATTTAATGAGATGGATTCTTTCAGACAAAAAGAAGGTAGGGAATGCAGTGGTGATTCCGGTGATCGAGAAAATAGGTAATTCTCATCTTGAAAAAATAGGGATCGAAATTTTATCAGATCATTGATCTGAAATTTGACTATTCTGCTTAAAAATGGTAGAATAATTTGAATTCAACGACCGGGGAGGAATAAAATTGAAAAGGGTAACTTTATGGAGTATGGTGTTACTCACGGTGCTTGTACTTGCTGTAATTTTAGCAAGTTGCTCTCTTTTCTTGGCACCTGCACCGAAAAATCTTAGTGCAACTGCATTGAGTCCAAATTCAATACAGTTGGTATGGAACAGTACAGAGAAATCATTTGTAATCTACAGAAGTTCATCTTCAAACGGGACTTTTGCAGAGGTGGCAACAGTTCAAGCGACAAATTATGTAGATACCGGTTTAAAGCCTTCCACAACGTATTTTTACGAGGTAAAGGCAAAGAACCAATATGGACTCTCTTCTCCATCAAACGTTGCTTCTGCAACTACCATGATGGCCGCACCGCAGAGTCCTATTTTGACCGTAACATCTTTATCAACAAATACAATTTCTCTCTCCTGGTCAGAAAGTTCTCCAAATGTCAGTAAATTCATAATTTACAGGGCTTTGGGCAGCGGTGCATTTGCACAATTAACAACTTTGCCCGGAAATGTGCTAAGTTACACAGATAGAAATTTAACGCCTGAAACAACGTATTCTTACAAAATGTTAGCGTCGAATCAGGGAGGAAATTCACCTTTTTCAAATGTTGTTGTGCGTATGACAAACGGAATTCCTCCAAAGGCACCAAGTGCTTTGAATGTAACCGCTTTCTCGACGAACACTGTGAGTCTTTCCTGGATTAATCCAAATAACATAAGCGGTATCGAACTTTACCAGTCAACCGGAACCACTTTCAAATCAACGCCTACTTCAAAATTATCACCGATGGCAACGACTTTTGTTGCGACAGGTCTTATACCTTCGACGGTTTATTCCTTTAAATTGAGGGCTTTCAACAAATGGGGATATTCTGATTTTTCAAACATAGTTTCCCAGATGACCAAGGCTTTTGGATCATACTTCCCGATAAGATCAGGTCAAGTTGATCGTGTTGAAATATCCGCGGGAGTACCACTCGTCGACACTTTAGGAATTAATCCAGCACAAAAGGCTTTTGAAGATTTCTTCAATTCCATGTGGATGAATTTTTCTTCGACAACACCTTCATCTTCTTTTACGATAAATGAAGATGTGATTTACGAGGCAACCCAAACAAGCAAAAATGCAACGATGATAAATTACGAGATAAAGATTCCTCAAGCGTACAAAGGGGAACCTCAAAAGATGGAAACGCTCTCTTTTAGCGTTACAAAAGCAGGTTCTACAGTTTTCTACAAAGGTGTTCCGGTTATAGATAACGCCAACACTGGCAATGCTTCAGGCACGGTACTTTTGAAATCGCCAGAAGGCACAGCATTTGAAAGAATATCTTCTTATCAATCTCTTTCCATTGGAAACAAAACTTACGGCGACGTTTTAGAAGTTGATCTTATTCTCAACAATCTCAAAAGAGAATTTTACTTTGCAAGAAATGTTGGAGTCGTAAAACTTGAAAACTATCTTTTAAACCAGCAAAAGATGTGGGAATTCATCTCCGGTTTAACCGTCGTTCAACCAAACATTGGCAAATTCGAATACAATCCAGTTCCGGCCGTTCCTGTGGCTCCCCAAATTACAGACCTTTCAACGTCGACTCAAATAACGATGACATGGTCTTCAACTCAGACAAATGTTAATTACGAACTTTACCTTGAGAAAATGGGTGATTGGATAAAGAAAATAGGATCATCGACTGAAACTCATTTTAACTTTGAAAAGTTGCCTACCGGCATTTACACATGGGTGGTCGTCACGAAAAACGCGAGTGGCCTTTCTACAGCATCTAAAGGTGCAACCTTTACCGTTAACATGGGATCAAAAGTGACGTTTACAAATCGTAAACTTGAAGCAATTATAAGATCAAAGCTTAATTTATCGACAGGGCCGATATACTCATCTGAACTTTCTAAGATAACATCTATTCAAAACAATTGGCCATCTTCCGATATGATGCTTTCGAATTTGGATGGCATACAATATCTTACCAATCTCGCAACACTTGATTTGGTCGGAAATAACATAACCGATCTTTCACCTCTGAAGGGATTACATCTCAAATCCGTTAACCTAAGTTACAATCATATAAGCGATTTGACTCCTTTAGCAACGATGACAAGTCTTAAAATGCTTAATCTAAGTCACAACGATATAGTCGATATAAGTCCACTTGCAAATCTCGTAAACCTTACGGTACTTGATCTCAGTTCCAACAAAATAACAAATATAGCGGCAATATCTAATCTCAAAAATTTGCAGTTCCTTGATTTGAGTTCAAATGCTATAAAAGACGTTACACCCATTGAAGGCATAGGCCAATCACTCTTGAGCCTTGATATAAGTTATAATCCCATCCCAGTTTCTCAACTTAACTTCATAAAAAGTTGGACACAACTTCATAACCTTGGAATGAGTGGGTTTAATTTCGGCAACTCCGAGATAACCTTCCTTTCTAAGTTCACGAATCTTACTTCACTCGATCTTGGATTTAACAGAATAAGCAATATAACGCCTCTTGCGAGTTTGACAGGTTTACGTGAGTTGTTCCTTTACTCGAACATGATAAAAGATATATCTCCACTTGCAAATTTAAAGAATTTGGAATGGCTTAACGCAGGGGCAAATCTAATAAGTGATCTTTCACCGCTTTCAAATCTTATGAAACTCCATTTCCTTGATCTTGAACTCAACCAAATATCGGATATATCTCCACTTGCAAATCTTTCAAATTTAGAGATATTGAATTTGAATTTCAACAACATAACGCTTAAATACACACCGTCCTTTGATAAAATGCTTCATCTTCTCTGGCTTATGCTTGATTCGAACAGCATATCTGATTTCAACATAGTCTCGACAGTACCAGATCTTTGGATACTGGATATTTCTTCGAACAACATATCAGATCTGTCTCCGATATCCAGCATGAAAAATTTGCTCAGAATAGACCTTTCATCTAATAAAATTTCAGACATGAATGCCATCGTCAACGACATGTATTTGAAAATTGGTTCTATCGTCGATATCAAAAATAACGAAATAGATTTTACTCAATCAAAGGTCATAAACGGAATTAACGCGCTTCAAAATAAAGGTGTGAATGTTATCTATTAAAGAAGATGGCTGATAATCCTTTAGAAGGTCGGCATACCGGCGAATTCGATATTCTTCGCGGTTTTGCAATATGGATAGTTGTCTTTGCGCACAACGCATTTTATCAAATACAATCTTTTAATTCGGCGAGTCTTGAACTCGCCTTTACTTTTTTAAACTTTTTCAGCGTCGCAATGCCAATCTTCTTTTTCATAACAGGGTATTTCTCGGTGAGAGTGGCAAGAAGGAACACAAAACATTTCATCCTGTCAAGATTGAGGCTCATAGGGATTCCTTATCTTGTTTGGTCAACATTTTACATTTTGATGGAATATTTTCTAAGAGATACCATAAACTTTTACAGAAGTTTTTCTCTTCAGGATATTATCGGTTATTACCTGCTTGGAAATGCCGTCGATGAGTATTATTTTATATTCGTACTCGTCATTTTTTATTTGCTAACTCCATTTTTGGTCAAAATACCACCTTCAAAATTCAAATTCCTACTCTTTCCGCTTTTCATCCTGATGATGCTGTTTTCGGTGCTTTACTACGTCCCGAACTATTTTGGAATACACTGGATAAGCACTTTCTGGACATACAGAAATCCGTTTACATGGCTTTTCTTCTACGCGTGGGGAATTTGGACTTTTGACAGTGTCGCAGGTTCCGATCCGTACTGGAGAAAGTCTATTCCTTCAAAAACAATTGTGCTTTGTATCGTGCTTTACATTTTAAGTTTTATCGAATTTTATTTCATGCCTTACAAATATGAAAATGGAATTCCGTTGATGGCACCGATTGGTCTTGCCTTTGCGGCAGTTTTTATACCTGTACTTTTGAGACTTGCTTACATCATGTCTCAAAAATTACCTACCATATCAAAGATCTTCGGCGATTTTGGAAAGCATACCCTGGGCATATACCTTTCAAATGGATTAATTGAAGGTTTTCTACTTGGACTTGGAATGATACTTTACCCTTCATTTAGAACTAAAAGCAGTTTAGCGATAAACCTTTTGCTTTTTGCGATCGCACTTTCACTTTCCTTTTTCTTGGTTAAAATTGTCTGGAAATTAAGCAAAAAAGTTTACGCTTTGATCTTCTGATCTTTTTTAGGCTTTGTGACGAAAAGTGGAGCAAGAGATATGAAGAACCCCCCGAAAAGTTCCATGCCTTTTATCTGGGAACATTCACGAAAATACAGGTAAGTGTTAAGCATCGCAAGGATGCCGAGTGCAAATAAGATGTAGGGAAGAATTTTTTTGAATTTTAAAGATAAGACAAAAACAAACGACGCGATAACGAATATCAAAAGTCCATACCAGTTAAAGGGAATAAACGGGGATCTTGGCAATAGAAGCAGAGAAACAAATCCAAGCAAAATACCTCCTAAAACGGAAGAAACGTAAAAAATTTTCATCATTTTCTTGTACTCACCATCCTGTAAAGAAATATGATCAAAAATATAATACCGCTTAAAATAAGCGGAACAAAATAACTCAAAATTCTCCACTCAAGCGTTACAGTGGCGAGAAATTTTGGCGGAACTATCGTTGAAAAAAAGAGGTAAAATCCACCTTCTGCCAATCCGGACGATCCGGGAGTCGGAGAAAAAAAGATTATCGTCGTCGCAATTGCTTGAAGCGATATAACCTCTAACATGCCTTTAGGTATATTCTCAAAAATGCCAAAAGATTGAACCGCGGCAAAAGCCAAAAACAAGTGACCCCACGCTGAAAGTAGAGCAAGGAAAAAAACAGGTATGATGAATTTCCAGTTCGTTGATATCATTTTCATGCTTTGAACGTAATTTTTGAACTCCTCTTCTGCTTTCTGTCTTAAATCTGGAATTTTAGGGCTTAATTTTTTGCTGAATTTCAAAAGGCCTATCGCCCATTTCGTTATCGCCAAAAGAGAAGTCCTAACTTTAGAACTCACATTTATCAAAATGAGAATCAAAATTCCGCCTATTGAAAGTCCAAATCCAAGAAAAGAAAGAACAAATGTGATTTCATTTCTTTCAACAACCTGAAGTGCAATTAAAAAGCCCATTGCCGCCGCGACCACCATGGCACTTTGTTTTATTATATATCTCAATTCCGTTATGGAAACAGAACTTCCAAAATTTATTCCATTTCTTTTAAGGTATGCTATCTGAAAAACGCTACCTCCCGTTGATGCCGGCGAAAGTTTGTTGAAAAATATTCCTATGATCGACATGTTAAAAGATTTCAGAAAAGAAAAAGGCACGTGTATGATTTTTCTAATTAAAATATAAGTTATAAAAGTATCTGTTATCCATGAAAGCAAAAGACTCAATATGCCTAAAAATCCCCATGGATTGGCCAAGAAAAAGTTTATAACCTTTCCCCATTCAATTCCACCACTGAAATTGCTCAGAAAATAAAAAGTTACGGCCGATACTATTCCAAGCAGTAAAAGGTATAAGACAATACGCTTCAAATTCTTCCCCGTCATGATACAATATATTCGTACTTGACATTTTATACTAAACTTTTTTAAAAGTGAAATTTAAATTTGAGTGTGGCGCATGGCATAATACCTTAAGGTGGCCGACGCTGCGTAGCGAGGACAGACACCGAAAGGCAAATGCCGGAATCAATTATACTTCATATTTAAAGTTGATCAAGTATAGAACAAAAATGCTTTTTTTCAAAGGCGGAGGAATTAAGTGATAGAACCACACGGAGGAAAACTCGTCAATCTTGTTGTTAGCGATAACGATGCCAAAGAGATTCTGCAACATTCAGAAAAATTAAAAAAGGTACCAATTCCGGATTACAAAATAAGAGACATCGAGAATATCGCAACGGGTCTTTTCAGTCCATTAACTGGGTTCATGAAAGAAAAAGATTATCTTGATGTTATAGGTGAAATGCGTTTATCAAATGGGTTGGTATGGACTATACCAATCACGCTTCCAATTGACGAATCAACCTTTAAAATCATTAAAGATGGCGAAATGATCCTCTTAACCGATTTTAACGGCAACATATATGCTTCCATTAAAGTGGAAGACAAGTTTGTACGTGACAAGCAAAAAGAATCTTTGGGTGTTTTCGGAACAGACAATCTTAAACATCCCGGAGTTGCAAGATTAAAGGAAGAAAGTGCCTTTCTTGTGGGAGGTCAAATAAACCTTTTTAAAAGATTTGACTACGGAAATCTTCAAAAATACAGATTTGATCCGGTTGAAACGCGAAAACTTTTCGATGAAATGGGCTGGAAAAGCATAGTAGCCTTTCAAACGAGAAATCCCATTCACAGATCTCATGAATATTTACAGAAAGTCGCGCTTGAGATATGCGACGGATTATTTTTAAATCCACTTGTGGGTGAGACAAAATCGGACGATCTGCCATCAGAGGTAAGAATGAAAACTTACGAAGTGATGATAGATAAATATTTTCCAAAGTCAAGGGCCATGCTCGGCGTCTTCACCGCAAATATGAATTACGCCGGTCCACGCGAGGCTGTTTTTCACGCCATATGTAGAAAAAATTACGGATGCACGCATTTCATAGTGGGTCGGGATCATGCAGGCGTTGGAAATTATTACGGAACTTATGATGCTCAAAAGATTTTCGATCTTTTTGATCCAAAGGAAATTGGAATAACTCCTTTGAAATTCGAAAACGCTTTTTACTGCACCAAGTGTGAATCTATGGCAACATCAAAAACATGTCCCCATTCTGACGAATTTCATATTTACCTGAGTGGTACAAAAATTCGTGAGATACTTTCCAAAGGAGAAATGCTTCCAAAAGAATTCACAAGACCAGAAATTTCAAAAATTCTAATGGATTATTATGGAAAAGACAAATGATCTAAGGCTTCCGAATTTTCTGATAGTTGGTGCGGCAAAAAGTGGAACAACGTCTTTGAGTTATTATCTTAAACAACACAGACAGATATACATTTCGCCTATCAAAGAACCTAAATTTTTCACGGCCCAGTTTTTGAAATTCCCTCTTAAAGGCATAGGTGATGACGTAGTCGAAAGGCACATCATCAAAACTTTTGAGGATTATAAAAAACTTTTCAAATGGGTAACACCGGAAAGAAAAGCGATAGGTGAAGCGAGTGTTGATAATCTCTATTACCATGAAAATGCGATAAAACAGATAAAAAAATATTTAGGAGATCCCAAAATAATAATCATATTGAGAAATCCCATCTCAAGGGCTTTTTCTGCTTACACTCATCTTGTGCGAGATGACAGGGAAAAACTTTCATTCGAAGAAGGACTTCAGGCAGAGCGAGAAAGAATGAATGACAACTGGGAATTCATGTGGTTTTACAAAGACGTAGGTCTTTATCATGCACAGGTAAAAGATTATCTTGAAAATTTTTCAAATGTAAAGATATATTTAACGGATGATTTGGAAGAAAAGCCACTCGAAATCTTAAAAGACATTTTCAAATTTCTTGAAGTAGACGATGAATTTGTTCCGGACGTCAGTGTAAAATACAACGTCTCTGGAGTTCCGAAACGGAAGGTATACGCAAAAATTTCAAAAAATTTGAACACACTTGGTAGTTTTCTTGAAAAAAGGGTTAATTACCTTTTCCCAAAAAAAGGCATAAAGATAATAGGGTTTTTTGAAAAAGTGCGTGCAAAAGAAGTGCAAAAGCCAAAGATGAAACCCGAAACGTACGACGCACTTGCAGATTTTTATCGAGCAGATATCTTAAAAACTCAAAACATCATAGGGAGGGATCTTTCAAATTGGCTCAAGTAAAGGCAGGATTTGTCTTATGGTTTACAGGCCTTTCCGGATCTGGTAAAACCACACTTTCTTTGGAAATCGAAAAGCGCCTTAAGAACATGGGAATACCACATGTCCAAAGGCTTGACGGCGATGTTATAAGAAAGGAACTCACCAGAGATCTGGGCTTTTCCAAAGCAGACAGAGATGAAAACATAAGACGTGTGGGATTTGTGGCAAAACTTTTAAGCGACAATGGAATTCCAACACTTTGTGCTTTTATATCGCCTTACAAAGATGTAAGAAACGAGGTACGTCAAAAATGTTCGAATTTTATAGAGATATTCGTGTACTGTCCGCTAAAAATTTTGATAGAAAGAGATCCAAAAGGGCTTTACAAAAAGGCGCTTGATGGCGAGATAAAGGGTTTTACCGGTATAGATGATCCCTATGAACCACCTGAAAATCCAGAAATAACGATCGATACTTCCGTTGAATCGATAGATGATGAGATAGAGAAAATAATTTCTTACATAACTAAAAAAGGTTTTATTGAGATGTAGTTTGCTTTAACATTAACAAAATGATCTTAAATCTGTCTTTTTGATTAAATCTTAATTAAGATCGCGAATGTTATTTGCACTAAATTATTTCATATTTTCATGTCAAAAGAGATAAAATTGATTGATGCAAAATTGCATCTAATTTGAGGAGGTCATTCAGATGGAAAATGGGAATGGCGGAAGTCTTTTTAGCGATGCCCTGAAGCAGTTTGATAGGGCAGCGGATTTGATGAAGTTAGACGACGGAATGCGACAGGTTCTAAAAAGTCACAAAAGGGAATTAACCGTTAACTTTCCAGTTAAGATGGACAACGGTTCAATAAGAGTTTTCACTGGATACCGTTTTCAACACAACATAGCCCGCGGACCGGCAAAGGGTGGCATAAGGTACCATCAAAATGTTAACGCAGATGAGATAAAGACCCTTTCTTTCCTCATGACGTGGAAATGTGCGATATCTGGCATTCCTTACGGCGGTGCTAAAGGGGGAGTGAGAGTAAATCCAAACGAACTTTCAGAAGGAGAACTTGAAAGGCTTTCAAGAAGATTTTTCTCTGAGATAGCACCATTCATAGGAACAGAAACGGATATACCAGCGCCAGACGTTAACACAAATGCCAAGATAATGGCATGGTATATGGATACTTATTCGATGAATATAGGAAGATCAGAACTCGGTATAGTAACCGGTAAACCTCTTGAGATCGGTGGCTCTCTTGGAAGAAATGAAGCAACCGGTCGTGGAGTTTCGATTGTGACTGACGAAGCATGCAAGTATTTTCTTACCGGTTCAGGTATAGGAAATAGAACAGTCGCAATTCAGGGATTTGGAAATGTTGGCTCTTATACGGCCTTGATCATGGGCACTGAATACAAAGCAAAGGTTGTTGCGATAAGCGATATAACCGGTGCATATTACAATCCTGAAGGTATAAACGTTGAAGAAGCTTTTGATTATGTAACATCACACAAGGATCTAAGTGGTTTCAACGGCGGAACGAAAATTTCAAATGATGAACTGATCGCTTTAAATGTCGATGTGCTTATTCCTGCTGCCCTTGAAAGAGCCATAACAGACAAAAACGCTGACAAAGTTCGTGCAAAAATAATCGTTGAAGCGGCCAATAACCCCACAACTCCGGAAGCAGATGAAATACTTAGGAAAAAAGGAATAAAAGTTATCCCAGACTTTTTGACAAATTCCGGTGGCGTCGTTGTTTCGTACTTCGAATGGGTTCAAGGACTTAACTCATATTTTTGGGATCTTGAAGATGTCAGAAAGGCCCTTACGAAGATCATGAAAAATGCATTCGGAGATATCATTAAAACGATGGAACAGTACAAGACCGACATGAGAACCGCAGCATATATACTGGCAATAAGCAAGGTTGCGACGGCGACAAAATTGCGCGGAATATACCCATAAAATTAACATCATAAAATATAAAAAGGGCAATCGAAAGATTGCCCTTTTTTAAATGTGAAATGCCGGATTCGTTATTCATTCTCCACTGCCAACATGATCAAACGTTCGATTTTTAATGCTGATTTGGTATAATTTGGGCAAAGGAGATTTAAAATTCACAAATGTTGACACAATCACAGAAGCGGCATGCAAGATTTATATCGATAATAGAAGGTTCAATGGCAACGGTATGGGGCACTTTCACGGGAGGATTTGGCGGTAATTCTTATCTTATAGGATTTTTCTTATGGCTTGGTGCTTCTCCATTTGTCATGTCTATATATTCAGCCCTTATACCACTTTCAAGCGTTGTTCAACCAATTTCTTTGCTACTTGCAAGAAAATTCACGAGCAAAAAGCGCTTTATCTTTACTTTCACCACCATTTCAAGACCAATATTTTTCATTTTGGCGCTTACTTATCTTCTGCCATCTAATCTTAAGATATGGGTGGCACTTGTCATTTTCTTCTTCATAGAGGTTCTCACTTCTGTAGTTGGATCTCCTTGGCAAGCGTGGATGACCGAATTGGTCGATCCTGAAATACGTGGTAAGTACTTCGGGATGCGTAATTTCATAACAGGACTTGTTGCCATTCCGTCATTACTTATCGCCGGTTATCTACTTGATGCCCTCGGAAAGGGATTTTGGGCTTTTCTTGTGTTGTTTTCGATAGGATCTGTTTTTGGAATTTTAGATTGTTATTCAACAAAAATTCAAGACGAAGATGAAAGTTCAAGAGTTCCGATGATAAACATGTCCGCCATATTTGAAGTTTTAAAAATCAAGGGTGTTTATCGTAACTACATGATCGCAATTTCTCTTTGGATTTTGACGATGAATCTGGTGGGACCTTATGCAACCGTGATGATGATAAACGTATTCAAATACGATTATGCAACTCTCGGCATTTTAACGATGGTTTCTACCGTGGCAGCCGCGTTTTTTCAACCTTTGTGGGGAAGGCTCGGAGACAAGTACGGAAATTTAAAGATGTTGAAATTAAGCATTTCCATTCAAACGCTTTTAACACTTGGATGGATCTTTGCCGTTCCTTACATGTATTACATGCTTCCCTTCCAAATTGGAATAGGGATAATAGCAACTGCAGGAACAGGTTTAACATCTTTTAATTTTTTGTTAGAAATTGTGCCAACCTTTGGAAAAACAGAAGCTTTTTCGGTTTACGCAAGTATGACTAATCTGGCTGCTTTCATTGGAAATTTACTTTCTGGCTTTCTGTTTGTGCTTTTTGCATCTATCCATTTCAACCTTAGCCTTTGGGTTATAGATGCTTACAGGCTTGTCTTCATAGTTTCAATACTTTCTTCCATATGGACTCTTACAATTGTCCTTAAAGTTAAAACCAATATCAAATCGTAAAACTGCACGTTACCTGTGAAAAGCAACGTGCAGTTAAAAATTTAAACCTTGAACTCGACAAAAGCACTTTTCGGTGCACCGCATATGGGGCATTTTTCAGGTGGCACACCTTCGACTGTATGTCCGCATACAGGACATATGTAAATTTTATCTGCCGTGTAATCTTTTCCTTCTTTGGCTAACTTTTGAGCATTTTTATACATCTCTCTGTGAATTTTTTCTGCTTCCAAAGCAAAGTGAGTTGTTCTTTCCGCTTCTTTTTCTCCCTGAAATTTAGCCGTGTTGTTGTAAACCGGATACATTTCTTCAACTTCAAAATTTTCTCCGTCTATGCATTGCTGGATGTTAAATGCCGGATCTCCGATCATCTTAAGGGCATTGTAATGATTTTTGGCATGGACATATTCGGCATAAGAAATGGCTTTAAAAAGATTTGCAAGTCTCTTTAAACCCTTTTTTTCAGCCTCTTCCGCAAATATCTGGTACCTCATGTGAGCCTGCGACTCACCAGCAAAAGCAGCCTTTAAAAAATCTGTCGTCATCTGTTTCATTTTATTGCCTCCTTTTCGAAAATGGTATTCGATATCAAAATAAATTATATCATAAAATCAAAAAAGCAAATAATGATCATCCGTACCGGCTTAACTTTAATGCACAAAGATGTCCAGACTTCTGTCATTCTGGATTATGAATATGGAATGATACCTTGTCCATAATGTCATTCCCAACTTGATTGGGAATCTCCCTTACAAAAAAGGCGATTCTCTTCCCGATCAGACGTGTGATGTGCAGGTCTTGTCATTCCGGTCTAAGAACCGGAATCGTATTTGAGTCCCTAAAGGCGATTCCCGATGTATCGGGAATGACAGTATGAGCGATTTCCGCAGTTTGATAAACCATATCCTTAACGTCACCCTTGACCTGATCGGGTGCGGGAATGGCTGTGTAAGTGATTCTCACCCTCACATTTTGAAAACTGGTGAAGTATATGTTCCATTAACCTCTTGACTTGTTAGGTGATTAGACGCCGAAAGGCGAATGCCGGAGCCAACGATATTTCACATTTAAAGTTGATCAAGTATAATATTCAAAATTTTCCTCGCACTAAGTGTTATAATTGTTAATGGAGGTTGATAACATGATAAAAAATTACGTGCTTGACACGAACGTTTTGATTCATGATCCGAATGCCATATATTCTTTTGAGGATAACAACCTTATAATCCCTTTGCCAGTCATAGAAGAGATAGATAAACTCAAGAGCAGGCCAGGCGAGATAGGAATGAGCGCAAGACAGGTGGCTCGAGAACTTGATTCGTTCAGAAAACAGGGAAAACTTTTCAGAGGTGTGAAGATAGATGGTGGAGGAATTTTAAAAGTTGAAGTTATAGAAGATTTCAAAGAAATGCCACGCTTTCTCTCCGATAAAGTCATGGATGACTGGATACTTTTTTACACAATGCAGATAAGCAAAAGAGACACCAGTATAAGGACAATCTTGGTTAGCAAAGACATAAACATGAGAATAAAAGCAGATGCCATAGGACTTGATGCACAGGACTATTTGAAGGACAAAACGGAAGAAATGGATCTCTTGAAAGGATACACCCAGGTAGATCAAAATTCATCTTACGATTTCGATCCCAAAAGTTTAAATTTAAGGCCAAATGAATTTGTCATTTTCAAAGATTCTAAAATTTTTAGATTTAAAAGCGGGAAGATCATCCCTTCAAAGGTTGACTTCAACACCAATGTTTGGGGAATAAAGCCTCTTAACATCGAACAGATCATGGCTTTAGATCTTCTACTTGATCCCGATCTTTCATTCGTAACACTTTTGGGTATAGCTGGCACAGGTAAAACTTTGCTTTCAATAGCATCGGCACTTTACATGATCACAGATCTTAAGGTATTCAAAAAATTGACGGTTACCAGACCTGTCATTCCTATGGGCAAAGATATAGGTTTCCTTCCTGGAAGTGCCGAAGAAAAAATGAAGCCATGGCTTGAGCCAATAAGGGACAATCTTGAGTTCCTTTTTGACAATGCGGGAAAATCAACATCTAAAATAGACTCTCTTAACTTTTTACAGGTTGAGGCGTTAAGTTACACAAGAGGCAGAACAATTCCACATCAATTCATAATAGTAGATGAAGCCCAAAATCTAACACCGCATGAAGTCAAAACCATAGTTACACGTGCGGGTATTGGAACCAAAATTGTGCTTACAGGCGACATATCTCAAATAGACAGCCCTTACCTTGACGCATTCTCCAACGGTCTTTCGTACGCAACGGCACGTTTTTCAAATTATCCAATGGCCGGACACCTAACACTTTCGATAGGTGTGAGATCTGAACTTTCAACTTTGGCATCTAAAATACTTTGAGGAGATGATCTTGTGATCTTTGAACCGTTTAAAATTGGAAATTTAGAATTAAAGAACAGAATCGTAATGCCACCTATGTGTCAGTATTCTTCAGACAACGTGGGTACTGTAAAACCATGGCACGTTTCTCATTACGTCGCGAGGGCCATAGGTGGAGTTGGACTTATAATTGTTGAGGCAACTGCCATTGATCCAGATGGAAGAATTTCTCCCAACGATCTGGGAATTTGGGATGATTCACACGTAGAAGGGCTAAAAACGCTTGTAGAGAGAGTTCATGAAAATGGAGCGAAGATAGCCATTCAACTTGCCCATGCCGGAAGGAAATCAAAAGCAACCGATGATCCCGTTGCTCCTTCTGCCATAAGATACAGCGAACACTACGGCCATCCCCGCGAACTCACGCAGGATGAAATAAACCAGATCGTCGAAAAATTTCAAAATGCCTCAAAACGTGCTAAGAAGTCCGGATTCGATGGTATTGAAATACACGCCGCCCATGGTTATCTCTTAAATGAGTTCTTATCCCCGCTTACCAATAAAAGAACAGATAGATACGGTGGATCCGTTGAAAAGAGATCCAGAATTTTGATCGAAATCGTTTCTGCCATACGGGAAGTGTGGGACAAACCTTTATGGATAAGGGTATCGGCATCAGATTACGCAAAAGGCGGAAATGATGTAGATGACACGATCGATATACTTAACCTTTTGAAAGATAAAATAGACGGCGTCAACGTCAGTGGCGGTGGACTGGTCCATGATCAATCTGTTAAAGTTTATCCGGGTTACATGATAGACAATGCAGGCAGAGTCAAAATTGGTACAAACCTTACAGTTATAGGTGGGGGGTTGATAAACTCTTTGGAACTTTCAGAATATTCACTTAATTCCGAAAAATGTGATCTTGTCTTTGTTGGAAGGCAACTTTTAAGGGATCCTTACTGGCCATTGAAGATCGCTCATGAGGCCGGAGTGGATATGGAATGGCCTTTTCAATACGAAAGAGCAAAAGATGTTACAAAGTGAAAAATGTAATCTTAAAGATAAATTAAAAAACAAGTGTTAAAATATAATGAGATATGATGATAAGATATGGAGGCGATCGAATTGCCACTTTACAGATACGTGTGCCCAAATTGTGGACATGAAGAAGTTTTACTTAAAAAATTTTCCGAAGCAGATGGAGTGAAGTGTGAAGTTTGCGGTAGCAAGATGGTCAGACAGATGAGTAATCTCGGGGTGATCGTCTTCAAGGGAAATGGATATTACACAACGGATTTCAGAAAGAAGAGCACAGTTGAATCATCGTCGAAATGATTGAAAATCAAATACTTTTTGTGATATCCTATAAGTAACGGGGCGTGGCGCAGATGGCTAGCGCATCTGCATGGGGCGCAGGAGGTCGCTGGTTCAAGTCCAGTCGCCCCGACCAGTAGAAACCCATCCTTGCGGATGGGTTTGATTTTGCAATGTAAGTTCATATATGGTAAAATCTTTTTCGGGAAGATTCGAAAGGAGAGGAAAGCAGTGGATATTTCCGCAATAAAAGTTAAAGAACTTCGTGATATGACAGGGGCTGGAATGATGGATTGTAAAAATGCCCTCGTTGAAAGTGAAGGAGACATCGAAAAGGCAAAAGAAATTTTGAGAAAAAAAGGTCTTTCAAAGGCAGACAAGAAGATCGGCCGTGAAGCAAACAACGGATGGATCATCGATTACATTCACTTCAACGGTAGAGTTGGCGTGATGCTCGAGTTGAATTGTGAAACAGATTTCGTCGCTAAAACAGATGAATTCAAAGCGCTTGGAAAAGATATTTGCAAGCACATAGCCATGCAAAACCCAAAATACGTCAGCAGAGATACCGTCGATTCGTCGGTGATAGAAAAAGAAAAAGAGATATACAGGGCACAATACGAGGGTAGCGGAAAAACAGGTCAATCACTTGAAAAGATAGTGAACAACAAACTTGAAAAGTTTTATCAGGAGAATTGCCTTTTAGAGCAAAAGTATTTTCTTGATGAATCAAAGACAATTACCGATATGATAAAAGAGGCAATTGCAAAACTCGGAGAAAATATTTCTGTTGGAAGGTTTGTAAGATTTGAAATAGGTCAATAAAAGGTGAGCGTGTTGCTCACCTTTTTTATGTGAGGTGTCTAAGATGTACAAAAGAGTGCTTTTGAAGTTAAGTGGAGAGGTACTTTCAGGAGAAGGGAAAAAGGGTCTTGACTCTAACATGGGAGATGTTATAGTTGATGAAATCTCCAAAGTGCTTGAAATGAAGATAAAAATTGGCATCGTCATAGGAGCCGGAAATCTCTTCAGAGGTGAAGAATTGTCTTACGTTGGATCCATAAACGCAGATCAAATAGGAATGTTAGGTACCGTCATAAACTCATTGTACCTCTTCTCGGCTTTCAAAAAACATGGCATAGATTCAGTCGTGCTTTCAAAAATAACGAATCTTCCATCCATCGAAAATCTTACATATGATGCAGTTGAAAGGGCTTTCAGAGAAAATAAAGTTGTCATATTCGCTGGAGGTACATCAAATCCGCTTTTCACGACGGATACCGCTGCGGCTTTAAGGGCATCTGAAATGAACGCGGAAGTGCTTATAAAAGGTACAAAGGTTGATGGTGTTTATTCAAGAGATCCCAAAAAATACAAAGATGCAAAAAAATTCGAAAAGCTCACTTTTGAAGAAGCAATAAGGTTAAATCTCACAGTGATGGATACCTCTGCTTTTGCCCTTTGCAAATCTCATTCAATTCCTATAATAGTGATGGATTTTTTCGAAAAAGGAAATTTCTTGAAATTGCTCAACGGTGAAAAGATAGGTACGATTATATTTGATGGAAATACGAATTGAAAATAAATTATATACCAAACTGAAGGCTTTAATATACTAACTCATGATGTGCGTGCATGTAACAATAAATGTTGGGGACAGATTTAAAGTTTTTTGACAAGTAAGTTTTTATTGAAAAGCAGACCACATTGGAATTAGAATATGTGCATTCATGA
>Ga0080003_1000645_pt1 | contig 21878 bp, 25 predicted proteins | sample JossMetagenome_FD_69206 | JGI IMG/M metagenome (GOLD analysis project Ga0080003, IMG submission 69206) | Hot spring microbial communities from Joseph's Coat, Yellowstone National Park, USA - JC2_E (SPADES assembly) (version 2) | ecosystem: Environmental > Aquatic > Thermal springs > Hot (42-90C)...
AAACAACAGACCGACGTTAAGCGATGTATCGGTGATGCTTAACAAGAATAAGTCAACAATAGATAGGCAGATAAAATCGGCAATACATAAACTGGTGAATTACGTAGTTAACATTACGTAAGCAAATGCAACAAAGTTGCACATAATGTTTATAAAAACTAAAGGGTTTATCACTCATGTCTAATGGTAATACGTTAAAGCTGAATATGAGTGTTAAGGTGCTGGTGTTAACGGTGATAGTGATACTGGTGGTAATGATTAACGTAGCCTTACCTCAAGCAGCCTCTCAGAAGCCTCAAATAATATGGGCTGATTATGGTTCCCTGGTCCTAACAGGGCCGATATATAACCCATTCTACCCAAACACCCTGGCGGGCGACTCGGTGACCAGCATAATGACCTATGCGCCATTGGCTCTCTATAACCCATATAATAACCAGTTTTACCCTGTTTTGGCTAGGAATTGGACTATTCAGGTGCTTCCTAATGGTAGTGGTATCTTCACCATTTACCTTAGGCCTGGCTTCTACTGGTTCAATGGTTCAGCGGTAATACCATTTACGGCCTGGGATGTTTACGCATACTTCTACATTGAGGATAAGGCCTTCGCTGCCTATGCACCATTCCTACAACCCCAATACGCCGATGAGTCGTTTAATGTGTTGAACAACTACACCCTGCAGATAACATTCCAAACCTGGTCCCCCATAGAGTGGATAATCTTCATTACATCCAGTATACCTACTCCATGGCCTGTTTGGAAACCCGTAGTTGAGGTTCTCCATAAGATGAATTCCACGCAGGCGATGATATACTCCACTAATATAACTAGGTTGAATACGCCGTATTGGGGGATATTCCCGTATTACCTAACGTACATCAGCACCTCTAGCCTTGAAATAACGCTAGAGCCCATGTACTACAATGGTGTGCCGCTATTAGCCAATTGGCTTAAACTATTCCCATTAGCATCCTGGGGTTACTACAACCCTACCTTTGAAGAGCTCTTCACCGGGAGCCAATACATAGCATCCTTAGTGGCCCATAAGGCAACTTGGGCTGGTGGCTCTGCATCGATAAAGCAGGTTGCATTGCTTAATAGCAGTGGGTTTAGCGCATACTTCGCCCCTGACCTATCAGGGTGGGGTATAACGTTTAACCCCCACGTATACCCATTTAACAATGTTGAGTTGAGACAAGCATTATGCATGATATTTAATAGGAGTGAGGTTGCGGCTGCATGGGGCTTAAACTACCCTAATTATTACCCCCAGCCAATAGCGCCTGAGACGGTTGATGTATATCCGTCAAGTGTTAGGCAATTCCTAGTCCCATGCACTTATGACCCCAATAAGGCTGCTCAAATACTGCGGAGTTTAGGATTTAGCAACGTTAGCGGGTATTGGCACCTACCTAATGGATCGGCATTCTCAATTGAGGTCTTGGCGCCAAGCGGCTGGATAGACTGGGATACTATGGCATCTGAGGCCATTACCCAAATGCAAGCCTTCGGTATAGATGCGAAGATGATTGCCCAAGACGCTGGGGCATACTGGGGCACCACGATACCTAATGGTCAATACGTGGCTGCATTAACATGGACCACAGCGTTCACGCCATCATACTACGCTGCCTGGGAGGCCTTAAGCTGGCCTTGGTGGGCCTTTGGTAATGCTATCTCCGCTGATGTACCTGGTAGCGATGTTTGGCCTTTCCAGTGGCCTAACGGCACTTGCACGCCTGTTACGGCTCCTTCATCAATGCACCTACCCAACAGCACCATCGTGTGGTGCGTTAACTCAACACTCGGCTACATTAACTTGACTAATTGGCAGAATGCTTTCAATGCAGCAGCACCAGGTAGTGGAAATTACAACCTGGCATTGGATGTAATATTCTCATGGTATCACTACTTCGTCCCCATAGTACCCTTAGCCGCTAAGATCGACCCATTCACATACCTCACACCGATAGCTGATATGGATTGGGTGTACGATTGCCTACCCTATGAAGTACCTTTACTACTCGTCTCAGCCAACTGGTACACTTATGGTGCCGTTATACTGCAGATGTTTGGAGCCATAGCACCCAGGGGCATTGCCCCACCCTTGGCTGAGGTTATTGCTAATGGTTCGCTTTGGACTAATCCTAGCCTTAAGGTTGTTGCCAATTTCCTAGGCTTACCAAGTCCTGATCCTTCTTTGCAGGCTTGTGTTGCATCATACTTCCACATACCATACACACCAGTGACTACCACCACAACAACCACAACGACCACTACATCAACCACAACCACATCAACAATCACAACAACTACGTCTACAACTACGACAACCACTACGTCTACGACTACAACTACGACTACTACCCCCGTTACTACCACATCCGCAACGACTTCCACGACAACCACTACGGCTACGACTACCACTACTGCTGTTTCAACAGTGACTTCAACGGCAACGGTGACTAGCACCGTAACTTCAACAGTGGCATCAACAACAACAGCAGTAACCACAGTAACAGTAACAAAACCAGTAATATCAACAGCATTAATCGCTGGAATAGTAGTCATAGTCATCGTAATAGCAGCAGTAGCCGCAGTAATAGCACTAAGAAGAAGATGAACTAGGATTAAATCACTATGAACATTAAAACGATAACTTTTTCTTCATTTTAACCTTCCTTTTTATCTTTCATTGCCTAATGAATGCATGTGGTTACATATTATGGATGCATCCGTGGGACTACCTGTGATAAAGGTGACTGGTGAATGATTCTATAGCCTACGCCATAAAGATTCATAGTGAGCTAGCTACTAATGTGTGAGCAAAGCAAGTCACCTTCCTACTGTGGGTCTGCAGCGTTAATAAAAAGTTTTTAATTGCCTTAGTGTCAGAAGAAGAATAGGCTATCCAAGTAGATTACTGTGGCAAAGCCGAGCAGTAGGAGCGCCGGTATTACTATCGTGTATATTGGCGTCCACCTGACCCCCCGCCTGATCAACGCTAGCCCTATGCCGCTGGCTATGTGTAGCGTGAAGAAGAAGGCCAGTGGGTCTATTAGCAGTAGGTGTAGTTCAAGCCCAACACCCCTAGTCAACAACCCATCTGTGGCGGCTGTGATTAGGTTTGAGGACACGGGGCCTGCTGCGAAGCCCGTTAGGGCCTCCATTATGGACAGTGCCAGTAATACCCAGGCCGTTTGCCTTTGGAATGAGGGTGAGTATATGCTCCTGTTAATGCTGGGTATGGTAACCGTTGCAGCGATGACTATTAGCATGTATGGTGCCGTCCACGGCATAAGGTAAAGCATGGAGGAGACTAAGGCGGCCTCGGCTTGGATTATTAAAGCCCCATACGTAGGCTTGAGACCGCCTAGACCCACGGCTACTCACCGTTCTTCCTGGCTATGTCCGGGTAGCCTAGGGATTCCCAGTAGCCCAGGTAGTTCTCATTAGTCACTGTTAACCTGACTAACCACTTAACGTTCTTATAACCCCACCACCTGGGTACGACCAGCCTAACTGGGTAACCATGATCCCTCGGTAGCGGTGAGCCATCAGCCATGTAGGCTACTATCGTGTCCGGCTCCATAGCCTTTGAGATGGGTAAATCGCTCGTGTAGCCATCGGCGCCGTAGGCAATCACCTTAATGGCTCCCTCGGATACACCAGCCATGTTCAATATCGTGCTTAACCTAACCCCAGTCCACTCAACAGTTGCCTTAAGGAAGTATGGGTCTGAGACGCATTGCAGGGTGTTCACTATTTTAACCGATGGTAGCGACGTTAAGTCATTGTAGGTTAGCTTAAGCGGCCTCTCCACAAGTCCATCAACCACTAGGGCGTAGTTGCTGACGTCGATGATTGGCGTTGGGCCAACTTGAACTATGTACCAAAGGTACTCCGGCGTTAATTCAACCTGGCTTTGGGTGTTGGTTGAATTGACCTGCGGGTATTTCTTAATAGCCGATATGTGCGAGCCTGGCGGAGGTTGTGGCCCCTTGGTGGTTTCGAGTCTGGATAACTGGCTACCCACGTACCTGCCCGCCAGTGCCAAGCCCCCAGACGCCAATAGCAGCTTTATGAACCTCCTCCTGTCGCTAATGCTCATGGAGTCTTATTGACGTGGGCATCTAAATAAGGCTTATTCAGAATTTCACGCAACTCTACGCACCACATCGGTAAACCCAGAATAACAAATAGCAATAGTAAATTTTTATTTATAAAACATGGCGTTTAATGCTGCTAGCCCTTACTTGACCGTTATCTTCCTTGCCTCACGCTCAGTCTCCCTTAGCATAAGTATGTCTCCGACCCTCACGGGGCCCTTAACGTTCCTGGTTATTATCCTCCCCTTATCCCTACCCTCAAGTATCCTAACCCTCACTATGCTAACCTCACCAGCCACCCCAGTCCTGCCCAGTATCTGCACCACGACTGCTGCCGTTGCGTCCTCGTATGGGCTTAGCCTTATTTCACCACCCTCACTGGCCACCCTCACTCACCTCCCTACCCCTCCTCTCCCTCTGCTCCCTTTGCTGCGGCTTAGCCTGAGGCTGTGCCCTGGGTATCTGTATTGGGTTTAAGCCGGCGCCAACCCTAACGTCGTTTAGCTTCGAGACTAGGTCCTCCAGGTCCTTTGATGCCTGCCCTGGATCCACTATGGCCACTGAGGATGCGTAGGAGGCTAGGCCAACGGCCTTACCGAGCCTCTCCTTACTGGGCACGTAGATGTAGGGCACACCCTTCTCCTCGCATAGTAGGGGTAGGTGCATCACTATTTCAGGTGGGTCCACGTCCTCCGCTATGACGACTAGTTTGGCTAAGCCCCTCTCAATCATCTTAGTGGTTTCATTGGAGCCGCGCTTAACCACGCCGGTCTGCTTAGCCATACTAACGACGTTGTACGTCATCTCAGCTAACTCCTGGGGCACCGCAAACCTCACGTATATCGGCTTCCCCGGCGGTGGGTTAGCGTAAAAGACCCTCGGGTCTATTGTACTCATACATCATACGTAACCCCTCACCCTTTAAAAACTTTCACGTGGGCCATTAGGTTAATTAACTCGTCCTACCTGCCGTTAAGGCCTTAATAGCATCATCAACGTTGATGGCTAGGGTAACATACTCCCTATCGTTAACCCTCCCCCTACTGAGGAGCCCCATGCTCACCAGCTCATCCATTGCATCATATATACTCATCCCCCTAGCCACGGCAAGGGGGGCTATGAGTCTCTTGGCGTTGCTGCTAACATCAAGGTCAACCATTTCTTGGTAGGCCTCGGAGAGCTTCCTAGCAACCTCAACAACCCTGTCGAAGCCGGCGTCGGTGCGTAACCTTGACCCATTCAACTCAGCCCTATGGCCCATTAACCTAAGCGCCAGTTCAATGGCGTCGGGTGGTATGGGTGACTTGGGCTTAGCCTCCTGGAGGACCACGGTTAAGTCGTATGTGTTGACCCTACCACCCTGCCTCAGTGTCCCGTAAACCTTACGTGCCTCCACGGCTGATAACTTGGCTAAGGCTGGGTTAGCCCAAACCTTAACCTCAACCCTACCACCCCTGTACTTTATGTAAACCTCCCTAGCCTTAACCCTATCCAGGTAAGTGTCGATAAACCTAACGGCATCACTAGCCCTCCTAGCCTTAAACGTCAACCTCCTGCTAACCATCCAGCCAACCACCCAGTCTCCTCCTTAAAATACCTTGCCAATTAAACCCAATGAACCTACATCTGAAACTAGTGCTGATTAGCCCATGTCTTGACTAGTATTGTAGGCTTCGATGCCTCTTGTTATGCCTGCTAGGCATGCGTCCAGTTGTGTTGGATCCTTGACCCCGGCTAGTTGCTTTATGGCTAGGCAGTTCACTAGGGCCTCCGCCTCCGCTCCAGTTTCAATTAATCCACTTGCCTTCTCCAGTAGCCATGGGGGTATTAGGACGCCCCTCTGTTGGGCTACACCCACTATTATCGCCTTGACCATTTCAGGTGGTGGCTTGGCCACGTAGATCTTTAGGTCACCCAACCTACCCGGCCTTATGAGCGCCTCATCGAGTGCGTTGACGTTGTTTGTGGTCGCCACCACGAGAACCTTATCGTACCTAGACGCCACGCCGTCGATGTTCTGAAGCATGACGCTGACCAGCCTATAGCCACCAGCCCCAGCCTCCTCCCTAGCCCTCCCTATTGAATCCACCTCATCTATGTATATTACGCTTGGCTGAAGTGCCCTGGCCAGTTGGAAAACCTTCTCAAGCCTCCAGGCCGCCTCCCACGGGCCACCCCTCATTAACCTACCCGCCTTAACTACAATAACCCTAAACCCCCTGTATAACCCAAGCCAGGCGGTGTACCCAAGCCCAAGGGCAGTCTTGCCGGTTCCAGCTGGGCCGTAGAGTAGGACTCCGTGTATTGGCCTAACGCCACTGCCCCTAAAGCTCTCTGAGGCTATTATCAGCTCCCTCTTAGCCGAGTCCAACCCTATTAGGGTCTCCCAATCCTCACGGTAGTACTTGATTAAGGTGTCCCTGTCCGGTATGTCTGCTATGCTACCGTAGAGCATTGGCAAGACATCTATGCTGTTAACGTACCAGGAGCCCGCGTAGGAAATGGGTAGTGATGACGCTGCCAGGATTAGTGCACCCTGAACACCCTGGGTCAGTGCAGGATCCATGGGCACCATGGGTATTAGTGATGCAAGGGACGCCAGTAGGACCGCCGGTACCGGTGATGCCCAGCCCCTAACCAACCTAGCCAATGTAGGCGAGGCCACGTACACGGCGGCTGCCGTGATGGTTAGGGAGAGGGTGAGGGGGTTGGTGTATGTTGATATGTTTCTGACGAAGACCTCGTAGAAGCCTAGGGGGCTTAGGCCCACTGGGCCCCATGGGGTTGAGCCCTGCATCACAATACCCACAAGGTACGTTACCATGAAGGTTAGGGTTGGGAGGACGGGCATTGAGAAGGCCTCAAAGGCAGCCGTAACACCGCCCGCAACAGCCCAGGCAGCCCCAATCAACGGCCCCGGCCAGGGCTGGAACATGAGTAGGAGTGAGCCTATTGAGAACAGTGGACTAACCCCCTGGCTGGCTGACGCATTAAGTAACTTAACCTGGAAACCAACCACGACGATGGGTATGAGGAGTAGTGGGGTTAGCCTAAGCATTGAGCCTATCGGGTTCGTGGAGAACCACGGCCAGGAGGCCAGTAGGAGGGCCATGACGTATGCCAGGAGGCCAAGTACTGAGGCTTGGTTGAACCTACCAACACTACCCAACACCACCAAGCCGCCGAAGATGACCAGCATTAGGAGTGAGAAGCTGTGGGGCATCATGAGGAGTGAGAAGGTGACCAGAGGCCCTAGGGCAATTAGGGAGACCAATAGGCCACCCAACCCAGCTATAATCCTGCTAACGCTGCTAAGCCCCATTACAACACCCATGGCTAAATAATATGCTAAAATATAAACATATCGTTAAACCTATACGCAGCCTTGAATTACTCATTGAGGACTTTCAATTACCTCAACGTAAGTACCGGAGAGGCCACTTACTGCGAATAGATATAGATATAGACAGCTAGAGAAGCCCTCGTGAACGTGGAAGTCACGTGTGGTACTGTGGGAATAGTGACTTATGCTGTTCAATCATCTTGTTGAAGTACTTAATGACCACGCCATCTGATGTTGTCTGACCCTCAGTGTTGACGTTGCCCATGCCGTTGCTTACGGCTGCTAGGCTCCTTGAACCAGCCTCAATTACACCGTCGACGTAACCACCCTCCAGCACGTATATTGAACCACCCGTGACGCCATCATCAATTAGCCTCCTGACCATTTTGAAGACCTCCACGTAGCTGTTTAGGCTTAGGTTCAGGTTTGTTAGTGGGTCTAGGGTGTGGGCGTCGAAGCCTAGGGAGACGACGATGTAGCTTGGCTTATAATCCCTAAGGGCGTTCTCAATAATCCTTAAAACCAAGCCGTAAAGGTCATCACCAGTCATTGGCGGTAGTGGGATGTTCATGTTGAAGCCCTCCCCATCACCAACCCCAACCTCATTAACGAAGCCCGTGCCCGGGTATATTGTCCTCGGGTCCTGGTGAGTGCTTATGTAGAAGACCCTTGACGTGTCGTAGAACAACTCCTGCGTACCATTACCATGATGTGCATCAACGTCCAGTATAGCCACCCTGGAGGCACCACTTCTCAGCAGTAGGGTTGCAACCATGGCAGCGTTGTTAAGTATGCAGAAGCCCTGAGTTGGAGCAAGTAGTGCCCTACCCCTGAAGCCCACGTGGTGTCCAGGGGGCCTTAGTGGGATGTAGATGAACCTCTCTCCCGACCTAGCTAGGTCAACGGCGGTTGCTATAGCCCTCGCCTCCGCCTCTAATGCATCGCAGGTGCCCTTGGACACGTACGTGTCCTGGTCCAACCTACCTCCAGTGGCGCAGAGTGAGGTAACGTACTCCACGTAATGGTACTCGTGGATTAGGCTAGCCACCTCAAGGAGGTTAGCCTTAACAGTCGGCTTCACGACCCTCGACAAGCCTTCAACACCCCTTAAGGCGCTCACTGCCCTATTGGGTGTCTCGGGATGCCCATTGGGTACCTCATGCCTTAGGTAGTCCTCGTCGAATATTGTTACGAGCATTAGGCTTAACTGGGCTATGCAGGTGTTTATTAATGTTGAGCCGCTGACTTAGGTTATGGTGTGGGGGATTCTCCTAACCAACACCTTAACCCCATTATCGTACCTTAAGGTGTAGTCCACCAGGCCACTTGACTTAAGAACCTCAAGGACCTTGATAAGCCTGTCTGGTGGTACGTTAAGCCTCTTAACCATGTCATCCAGGTACTCGTCGGAGCTGCCGTTCATTATAACCCTCAGTAGCCCCGACTCAACGTTAACTCTCGTGGTGAAGAATGCCGAGAGTAGCCTCTGCGACTCAGAGTAGGTCATTGATATGAAGTCCAGCATGGCGCCCACCTTAACCATAACCTCCCTCAACCTGTCCACTGCATCATCGATTTCGCTGCAGGGCCCACTACACCTACTCCTATAAGACTCAAGCAGCTTAACCACTTCATCAATGTCCTCAATTATGCCCATCCTGATTATTACAGGTATGCTTCATTTAAGCCTGGCGTTTAATATACCCTAACACATGTGCGTGGCTTAATCTGCCGTTAGGTAAGGGTTATTAATCCACTCACCCAGACGCCACGTTATGGGCGATAGGTGGGTGGTTGACAATGTTAAGGACTTCCTGAGCAGGGTGGATAAGTATGCACTCAAGGTGAGGGCTAATGGGCAGGCCAAGGGCTTCATAGTGATATTCTACGACTTATACTGCCCAGGCTGCGCACTACTAGACATCGATCTCATGGACTACTTCATGCAGCTTAACCAGAAGGGCCTGGTAGACGTACTATTCGTCGACTACCCAGTCCACAGGGTTGAGAAGCTTCACGCAAAGGCTAGGGTGCTGTTCAAGAGGGACCCCAATGAATTTTTGAAGACACTCAACAAGGTGTACAGTGACATGGTTGAGAGGGGGGTTTTAACAAAGGACATACCGGGCGTTAGTGACGATGAGGCTAACGGTGAACTACAGGCCGTTGACGAGTGCAAGAGGTTAGCCAAGACCGTTAAGGTGCCGGGCACGCCGACAATAATGGTTGGTAGGTATGATAGGGATACTGGGGTCGCCGTATTCGGCTATGATGGACCGGACTCGGTCATGAATCTGATAAGGGAGGTTATATTCGAATTTTAAACACCTCGGTTAACAAGCGGGCTTAACATATATCACATGTATCATACATGGAGACTACATGATTAGATATGATGGGAATATTTATAAGGGTGTCGTTTAAATTAAAGCCTATGCCGAGGACAAAATCCGAGGAGAAGATGGTGTTGATCTCAGTCCACATACCGAAGCAGATGCTTGAGGAGCTTGATGAATTGGTGAGGAGTGGTTCATTCCCATCTAGGAGTGAGGCCATACGGGTAGCCATAAGGGACCTGTTAATCAGGGAGAGGGCGAGGGGGGTTGAGCAGGGCGGTGGGGTATTGATGAGTGGAAGGTGATGCACCACAGGTAACACCACCATAGGTTAATTAAACCAACTCATCAATCTTCACCAAGGGATTAGCACCATTGATGCGCTACTTTACCTTGGCGATCACGGTTTCGCCTAAACTCATGCATTAAGCCTGCCCTAGCCGGCTACTCATGGGTGCTAGTGGCGCCTACACAAGTGCATAATGGTTATGGTAATGTTTAAATACGGCCCACGTTACTCTTAATAGTGGTTTACAAGGGTATTGGGGTTAGGTTCGTCTACATACATGGGGAGGTCACCACCCCACCACCTCCTGGCACACAGCTTCAAATGGCCATGAACATACAGGTCAGTGGACCCCCTGAGGTTATGGAGGAGTTAGTTAATGTCCCGTTCACCATAACGGTGTCCTCAATACCGCCATCAATAAGCATAACCATAAGGGGCCTATTGGCCATACAGGCCACCAGCGATGATGTTAAGAGGGTTTCAAGTCAATTGAAGTCCGGCACCGTGCCGCCTGAGGTTCAAGCCATCATAACCCAGTACGCCGTGTTTGAGGCTGGGTTGGTGGCTAGGGAACTGGGCATACCACCAACCATACCGTTACCCATGGCCCAGCAGCAACCACAGCAGAGGGGGCCTCCAACAGCTATTTAGCAACTCAACCCCTAATGGCGGTATAAGTTTAAAAACCTTCAGGGCGGCGTTGGGGTGATGGTTAAGAGGACCCACGGCTACAGGTTTAAGGCTAGGAGGCTATTGTCAAAGGCACCTAGGGAGAGGGGTAGGCCCGGTCTCTTCAGGTGGCTCCTCGCCAGGTACTATAGGGTTGGGGATAAACTTGTCATAGACATCGACCCGGTTAACATTAGTACGGCCCCACATAGGAGGTATCAGGGTAGGGTTGGGACACTGGTTGGGTGGAGGGGTAAGGCGCTTGTGCTTGAGGTTGACTTCATGGGTGAGAGGAGGACAGTAATAACGACCCCGGACCACGTGAAGCCCCTCAACCTTGAGGCCTTCATGAAGGAGAGGGTGCCCAGTGAACCGGTTATTCAGAGTCAGGGTGAGTAGCGCCTCCCTGCCTACTGCCCACGGTTACCTTGAGTAGGCTGAAGATGTCGCTCTCCCTAATGACCGATATTCCAGTCTTTGATGGGAAGACCTCAACCTGAATCACCTTATCAGGGTTCTCAAGCTTAACCTTCCTCATTATCTGGGGAGCCGCCTTATCTATAATGGTCATTCTATCGAAGAGTACACCCCTCCTCCTAACCTCAATCTTATAGGTCTCGTTCTCGGCTATCATCGAGTTCCCCATCTGGACAACCTTACTCACAACCTCGTCTACATTAGTCCTAACAACCTCCTGTATCGGAACTACCTTAAGTATGAACCTCGGTATGAAGACGCCGTTGGCAACCATCTCCCTAAGCTTATTGCTAAACTCCACGGGATCAATACTAACCCTACCTGTTAACAAGCCGTCAAAGCCCGTGAAGAAGGTCCTCACGTCAACGGAGAGCAATTCACCAACCCTCTTCAACTCAGCTATACACTTACCCTCAACACCCCTCCCAGTGGAGATGACCAGGTTAAACGACATCACCGCTACCAGGCAGACCCCGCAAAATCAGTTTAAATACATTTTCAAGCACTAGGAGCCACGATACTAATGGCACCAACCCTAGACTCACTTAGGTAAACATAGTGGCTAGATGCCATTAAGGCATCAATGCTTTTATAATAGTGAACAGCAATTATAACGTATGACGAGCGTAGTTTACGAGCTAGCGCGCAAACCTACCATTAACCTAGTTAAGCTAATAATTGGCAGGTACATGGTGAAGTATGGCCGTGGAATCAGCGCCAAGGCGTTAACCGAGCTCCTATTCCTAACGCTATATACGGACAACGAAAGGTTACTTAACGCACCAAGGATTAGAATACCCGAGGGGTTTAGGATACGTTCAAAGGGCCTTTACCTACCAATTAACAAACTCCTTAAGAGGCTCGGTGCCTATGATGAAGGGGCCGTAATTAGGGTTGGGGATAAGTACTATGTTAAGAATCCGGAGGGGGCGTTTAAAGAGGCTTATGATGAATTGACTAAGAATGGGTTGAGGGAATTAGCCGAGTACGCTACCAGGGTCGTCGATGTGTATGGTGGCTACGGCGAGGAGGAGTTAACTAGGTTAGGTGAGGATATACTCAAACTAACCCCTATGATTAAAGCAGTGAGCTTTAATATGGATCTAGACGTCTTCATAGAGGCCAAGAAAACGTTAAGAAGGGTCTTAGAAAGTGGTGAGTACGTTGACGAGGTAGAACTTTACCCAGACTTATTTAAGGAAAGGGAGGGTGATTAATTGGCATATGAATTTTACTACGTATTCACGGATACCAGCGTCCTTGTTAAAATTGTTTATTCAATAACTTTAAGCTATATCCGAAGAATTAAGCTTCCTGAAATTTTAGGTCTTCTTGAATCTAATAGGCTGGTTATTTTTACTGATAGAGCCGTAATTAATGAATTAATCAATAGGGCACTTCCAAACCTACTAAGTAGGGTGGATAGAGGGAGGCATGGTTGGAGTGGCAGGGGTATCGACGAGATGTTGATGTACACGGCAAACACGTTTTATAAGCTAATTAGGAAGGGATTCATCAGAGTAGTTGAGGAGGATCCATCACTGAGGAGGCGGTATTTAAGCGTACAAATGAGGTCTAGTAGAAGGGTTTGCTGGCAAGGTTACATCATGGACCTTGTGATTAATGTAGCACCACCTGAGGATTACGAAGTCTTAACGTCGCTGCTGTTAGCATATGACCTACTAGCCATAGTACCCAAGGCAACCGAGGCAGGGGGTAATAAGAGGTTCATTAGTCTTCGTAACTGATGATAAGGCGTTAAGAAGCTTTGTGGATAATAAATTAGCCTGTGTGGGATGCCCATGTGGTGGCTTAATATATGCGGTTAGCTATGAGGAATTTAAGAGAAATTTGAGGGATTTCCTGCTGAGATAATTGGTAATTATTGACCACCTCACTGGGTTGTTGACGCGTACTTGAGTATTGTTTCCTTGAACTTGCCCTCTATGTATGCCACATCCACCCTTGTGAATACCCCTATGTCCGTGATTAGCACGTCCACTAGGCTTAGTGGTATCTCGTCGAAGAGCGGCACCTCAATGCCGCCTACGTTAACCCTGTAGACTTGGCTTGGCCTTGACCTGCGTGCTTTGAATGATTCGAGGACCACTATGACTGGCTTACCCAGGTGCCTTGAGGTTAGGGCTAGTGGTAGGGAGCCAACCTTATTCACTATGAAGCCTTCGTAAAGCCCATCACCACCCATGACAACTGCGTCGGAGTTGGCTATGAAGTACGGCATTGTTAGGTCTGGGACCACCAGGCCACCGTGGCCACCCCACATCCTACCCTCACCACCTGGGTTTGACTCAAGGGCCACCACCTTAGCCCCAACCGCCTCGGCGAATAGCCTGGCGTTTGAGGAGTAGCTTATAGTCACCATGGATTTAACCCTATTCATAAACAACCTTGAATTAGCCCTAATACCCTCCTCAGCCCTCCCCCAGTAAACCCTAATAGCCCTAGACAGGTCAAGGGGCTTAACCTGGGTTAGCAGCTCGGCTACGTTTTCAAGTGGAGCCATGCCTGGCCTAATGGACCTTATGTCACTAATCATGGTCTCGATAGGAATCTGCTCATTAACCCCAGCCTCAAGAAGCTCGGCGAGCCTCAGGAAGTACCAGGAGGCTCCGTGAACCCTATCACTAATCATCTCCTCCAACACAGCCCTATAACCCCTCCCCCTAGGGACACTCACTAACTAGGATGAGCCTTGCCACTTTTATAAATTCCCTAATGGCCACCGGTCAATAAACCCCTAATGGATTCTAGGCTACTCATGAGAGTGTAGGTTAAGGCATTAACGTCGGTTGAGTTATCGTAGACGGCTACCATGCTTAAGTCACCATCACTAACCACCATTATCGACGACTGGTCACCACTAATGGTAACAACCCTACCCGTGAAGCCGGCCAACCAACTCTCCGGGTTAATGGACCTTACACGCCTGGTTAAGCCACCTATGAGCGTGGCTATGGTTGAGAACTCCAGGTTACCTAACCTCAAGCCACCCTTAACCACAGACCCAATGACAATACCACCACCGCCCACCACCGCTACGGCTAAGACACCATCCACATCATTCAACACACTCCTCAACACGTCATTAACCCCACCACTAACCCTACCCACAGCCCTCCACCCAACCTAGAGACACAGGTATTTAACAAGCGCCTAAACTTAAATTTAAACCTAGCCCGCGTGGTGAATGGTTCTTATTGAGTAATCATATGGAGACCAACTTACCGCTTTCAAATACGCCTATTTGCCTTTTAATTCAGAGGCTAAGCCAGGGGCTTAACGTCACGGTGCAGGATTTTAATGAAACCTAGGCCAAGGGCCCTATTCTTACCGACTCCAAGAAACTCAGCAACGTCAAGTAGGGCATTAAATAAGCCGACATTATCAGTGTAGGTAACATACTCCGCAACGCCGCGGAAGGCTGGCATAACCCTACCACCACCCAGATCAACCCTAAGTCTCCTAACCCTAAAACCAACAACCTCCGTGTTAAACACCAGGTCCTTAATGAAATCCTTAACATCAACACCATTAATAACTCCACTCAGTTTCCCACCATCCTTACTGAGGACGATGCTTGACCCATGGATGAGGCTAACTAGGGAACGGGCAGCCGAGGACAGGAACCTCGCTGGGCTCGGCCAGGCTACGTAACGGCTCCTGAAGGTGAAGACAGTGGGCCAAAACCTAACACCCCAATTAACAACAGCCCTACCGCCAGTGTTGCTGTTGAGCCTAAGCTCACTAACCTCCACACCGAAAACCCTAACAACCCCACCATTACCCAGTGCATAACTATCACGAACAAAGGCATTAACCACCCTACCGCAATCAACCATATTGCACATAAACGAGGCCCTAAACCAGTAAGCATCACCAGGAACAAGCCTACCAACCACACGACCATTGACATCAAAAATGGGGCTAATTGAGAATGGCTTAACCTCTGCACCATGAGGAATCCTAATACCAATACCCTCAAGAACCTCACCAACAAGCCTATTCAAAAAACGGCCACACCAAGAACCAAACCCAACCTCCCAATCAACACCAAACCTAACAACCAAACCAACACCAAGCACAAAATTTAAACCTCAACGTCAATTTTAATTTTTGTGCTAATCGATGTTGAGATACGAGGCAAAAGCGAGGATACCAAGTTAATGAGTTGTCGAAACCTGAAACTGAGTAAAATGAACATAATAATGGGACCACAAAGAAGCGGCAAAACCACACTACTGAGGTTACTATTCAACGCAGTATATGCAAGATTGAACGGATTAGATACAACGCGGGACCTATACGAAATGGCTTATAACTACTTAACTGGCAAGTTAAGAGATGGCTCGATAACCTTAGAGATATGTAATGAGGAGAAATACGATTATGATAAGGAGGAATGTGGAGAAGCGATGCTCAAGCTAGAGTGCACAGGAGGAGGAGAAGAGATGAGTTGCGATGTTGAGGGTAAGTCGCCCTTTGAGGGTGTCATATTCATACCCACGGAATTCGAAGCATTAATAAAATATGCACTGCTTCCCTTAAGCGAACCTTATGAAACCTTAAGAACATATTATCTAAACTTACTGAGGTTAGGGGTTAAGCTGGAGAAACCATTAGGCATACTGGACGAGGCCTTTAAGGAGATAGTTGTAAAGCGAAACAGAATAATTGAGGCGGTAGATGGTGCTGAGATAGATATTTCATACTCTTCGAGTTACGTAACAACACTGTACCTCCTAAGGATTATCCTAGACAAAGTACCTGGTAACTCATTGATACTAATCGACAACATAGACTCATACCTACACCCTGAGGCGATGGAAAAGCTCGCATTAATGCTGTGGAAGCTTGCAGAAAGAAACACGGTGATCGTGGCAACGCACGACCTAATCTTCGAGGAGGCGTTGATACATGCCGACAACTATGCAAAGAAATACGGCGTAGACGTCCACGTCGATTTCGATGATATATCACTAACAGTCCTTAAGCCGTGGAGGGAGTGCATAAAGAAGGACCCACGAACGTCGGTTATTGACACGTACACGGATATATTCCGTGATTTGTATCTGGAACTTTATGGGCGATAGGGGATGATATGGTAAGTGATGATGTGATAGGTGACGATTGTACTATATGTATTGCCAGAGCTTGTTTTAAAATGAACGTGGATAGATGCATTGATGAGCGATACGTAAAAATCCCATACCTTTACTTATGTGATAATAACGAATACGACCACTACACCAGGAAAATAATTGATTGCGAATTAATACAATCAAAACCATGTTGCGAGAATACCCCCAGGCAAGCTGATTGTTTCGGCATATTTAAGGAAAACAACATTCTTGGTACTTGAAGTAACAGGCAGACTTGATAAGGAATCATTACAGAAAGATTGTTCATGTAGCCTTATTAACAATTATCGTAATTATAATAAGAAAAAAGTAATCATTTACACATATCCTCACCCAACACTTCCTCTATATCTAAGGGAGCATAAGTGCGAATTAAACTATATCGATATTAATGATCTCTGCTGTCCTGACAAAATATTAAATTTAATCCGAGGAATAAACAGTGATTGCGTTGTATTTAGCTTAAATTTAGATAAAAATAACTAATATGAATAAAGAGTTTTAGAGCAAGCTTTCAATAAGCTTATTCATGAGGTTCGCAGATCGTTTACACTCCGTATCTTGATTATTAGCTAAGAATTTAGCTAGGAATGTCGTAATTAATCTGGTGAGTTTATAAATCTCAACATCAATGTTATCATTAATTATTGCCTCAGTCAATGCTGCCAGAACTGCAGGTCCATCATCATTACTAAGGAAACACTCATGAACAACCCTGGGCCACTCAGGAACGTAGTACTTAATCGTTGATAACGTCCTTAATAACCTACTTACGTTAACATGGAGGGGCTGGGTAATCCTAAGCGAATTACCGCTTTTTTCATAGACCCAAACCAACACATCCACATCCTTAAAGGCGTAGAGGGTCTCGCCTATTGATAATGCAATTAATGGCACAGCAATCGTTGGTATATCGATTTCCACGAATCTCTCATGGACAAACTCAAAGGCTCTTTGCGTAAGAACTATGTCGACCATCTCCGTCTCATTTGTTGGGATTAATGTGAACATGATTGATTTTGCCCTGTTACCTTTTTCAAGCCTTATTATTCCTGTGCCGTACACGAGACCTAGATTTGCAAATAAGAAGCATGTATAGCAGACCTTATACGGTACCTCACGTGCACTATAATTACTTTGGTTATACTTACCATACACGGGACCCAGCGGTAGGTACAATGTTGGGTACCCCGCCCTCACTCTCCCCTCACTTTCTACATGGTCGTAATCTTCATAGACCCTCACTGAGTCAGAGTAAAACTTGGTTATGGCTTGTGCAAATTGCCGCACCCACTCTATGAACGCCGGCCTATTCAGGTTTGCCGCATCTATCTTTTCGAAAAACCTAGTTAAGTAAGCATAATCACTCTTACTCAATAAATTGCCCTTAACTGCCTGGTCCTGTATAGATGTAAGCACGTACTTAGCCTTATCCTCCTTGATCGAGGTAGGATCCCTGATTTCGATTACGAACCTCTCCCCCAGTCTCCTTATTTTTACAGAGTCAATATTTACGTCAGCCCATAGTAGGTATCTAACAATGCCGTGCATTATCAACGAGTCGGTGACAAGGTTATGCCCGGGCGTGTACAAAACAATGCTGCTCATGATTAATCACCCAATGTTCAGTAATACCCTTTTCTCGATTTCTTCCCTAATTTTCTCGTAACTAACAGGTTCAGCCCCACTACGTATTCTCCATACAATCCAGGTACCCCCATCCCTTTCATCACTGCATTCTAGTTCGCTTCTTACGATGTTAGCGGCTATGGAATCTGAAACTACCACTAGGTGCAGTAACGCGGCTGCCTTAGCCCTTATGGTCAATAACTTATTTGGTGCACCAACCGTGGAGTATGCGATTACCCTTTTCAAAGTCTCAAAGATTTCTTCACTGCTTAACGATGACTTCCATTTCTTTATGAAATCGTTAACGGCGGTCCTGAAACTATTACCCGAGTCTTTAGTTATGAAATTCTCCGTTACTAAGTAATTAATTAGGTTATTCATTGCGTTTTCAACATCGCAATTAGGACTTAGATTGCTTACATTAAGTTCAATAACACGCCTTAGATTACTTATCGTGAGGTATTCCTCGCCATACCTGCCCACGTACATACCCATAATTATTGGTTCGTGATGAAGCATCACCGCTAGTGATATGAACCGCACAGCATCGTTAGGTATGGGTACACCGTTCTTACTCATGTTTTCCAGGATCTCGTAGGTAGCGTATGCACTGAAAAGCTCATGCCTATACTCACGCCTGTTCATCTCATAAGACTTAGTCAATTTCCCAAGATCATGCAACGTCAATGCTATGGACACGGGGTCGAAGGGTAACTTGCCTAATATGCGGTTAATAGCGCCATAATAAAAGGGTTTCAATACGGACCAGGCGATCAGGGAAGCCTTAATATGCACTTCATACGGCTCAGATCCCCTACAATTCCCCCTACTAAATGATATACACATTGTATTACTCATACCATCACCTACTCGATCTCCTCGATCTTCTCCCTCTTTGAGCCATAGTCTTTACAGTCTCTACTTCCTTTAGTAATTTATAATTAAGGCCTTCACCATCGATATAGACTTTATCATCTCTGTACTTCTTAGGAATCATAATCAATGAATATTTGTCAATTAATCGTTGAATAATTTGTTCATCAGATTTGGAAAAACGAATTTGGATTTCCTTATCCTTCTTTTCTACTCCAGAAATGACGTAAATTTCATTAGAGAGCCTGCTGAGAAGATTTACTAACCTGACTCTCGAGTAATCATTGATTTCAGATATTGAAAACTTAACGATATTATTACGTACGTAGTCAAAGTTACAAATAAGCTTATCACTCTCACTTTTACACATATTACTATTAGGGTCATAGATGAACAATTCTATGTAAAATGATGGCCGTATTAGGAACTTACCCTCATCCGGCGGATATGCAAAAAGATGCAGTTGCTCAAGGTACTCTATGGACCTTAAATACAACGTATCGCCCCTTTCTGAGAGTTCCTTAATGACGTTCTCCGTATATACCTTATCAATCACTTCCGTTACTTTATCGATATTGTTAAGGTCTATCTTATCGATGTCACTAAGTATGTCCTTGGTGTTCTCAATTAACTTTTTATGGTAAGGTAATTCATTTTCAACATTAAATACGTAAACGTTGGCACTACCACTGTGCCTGCCTACCCTACCGATTCTTTGGATTAGGCTATCTATGGGGGAAATCTCGGTGTATAAATTATCAATGCTGAGGTCAATACCAACCTCGATTGCCTGGGTCCCAACAAGGATCACGCCAGAATTGGCGTTTCTTAGTTTTTCATATATTCTCTCCTTATCGCCTCGTGTCATGAGTGAGTGCATTAATAATACGTTATCGCCGCATTTGTCGTGAAGTATCCTATAAATCTCTTGAGCTTTCTCAATGGTATTTAATATAATTATTGATGACTCATCGCAATTAATATTGCCTTCCTTCACAAAGTCAATAAGTTGCTTGTTTATGTAATCCCTATGAAGGTTGATTTTACGTTCACGGAACCCATTAAGTTTGTACTCAGTAACTGTGCCTTCAATGCATTTAGACAATTCATTTTTTATGGCGGTAGGTAGTGTGGCTGTTGATAGTATAACTAAACCACCGGCATTAACGATCGAGCACAAAACGTGAGACAACACCCTAGGTCCCAGGAAAACCTCGTCCTGTATTAAGTGGGCTTCGTCGAGGATAATCAGGGAATTCATTATCAAACTTGCAGATAATGTATACCTACCTGTTTCAATCCCCCTATCAATCCACGTCTCGACCCTCTTGGCAATATAGCCATAAACTAATGAGTCTATGGTTGTTAATGTAATCGGTGCTGTGTATAGGAACGTCTTATTTAGTACATCGCCGTGATCCTCATCTACGTGCAGATCCGCAATTTTAGCGTACAGTTCCAACCTACTCCTCATTTGGTTGAGCAATGCGTGGGTTGGCTCGACCCAAAATAATCTGCCTGCAAACAATTTGTTAATTCTCCATTGGCTGAGGAATACTGAGGAAAGTATCTCGGTCTTACCGCTACCAGTCGGTGCCTTAAGAACTATGAGTTTACCACTATTTGCATTTATAAGTTCATCCGTAATTTTATTAGCAATATCCGCTTGATTGCTTAGGAAGCCATGGTTAATCCTGTTTTTACAATATTCTCTATCCTTACCTTCCCTCTCTGAGCACCAACTAATTACAAAATCCTCAATCAATTCCTCATGAATATTCCTCACCACCAATCACCCTTAGGAATAAACACCTTACCATCCACGCAGTAAACACTGCCTTTAACCTTCACCTTAGATGGATAATAAACATCGCCACGTTGATACGAAGAGACCGGAAACACAAGTAATTCCTCGTTACCATCTTCATCAACGGCTTTATTAACGATATAACTACCACCAACGATATACTTAGGGTCGAACTTAATTACGACGTTAACCTCATCAACACCGCAATCACGGGTCTCGAAGACCTCAACCGAAGACACCGACACATAGGACTCGCTATTACCAAACCTACTAATCAACCAGGAAGCCTTGGCCAAGTCCTTAACGTAATCATCACTCCTAGGCACTATGATCATGAATCTAGGTTGGGAAACAATGAACTCCCTAACCATGGCATCCATAAATTTCGTAAACTCATACTTACTACCAGGCATACGACCCTTCTCAAGAACACCCCTGAGAACACGGATAGTTACAGGGTACTTAGTAGCCAATGCGTATCCATCCTTGGCAAGAACTGATGAATCTCTTACCCTCCACACCATATTCCTAACCTTATTAATACAATCATTAACCTTGTCTCTCCACGAACCAACACCAGAACCACAAAGGCCAAGTAGGTTCAGAGACTTAGCCAGAGAACCTACTAACGTTGATGGCGGTGCCAATGGGTACGTAGCGGCGACCTGGTAAGTACCCAGAACCTTGATCGAGTGCTGCGAGGACGACAATTTAACTAAGATAACCTTCACAGTGACCACACCTAATCTCACTACATCATGCTTAATGTCTTGTTGATAACATTATTAAACATGTCCTCTATCGATGAGTGATTATGCACCTGGACCTTATCGCTTGATCTCTGCTCGCAACCGTTGATGGGTTTACTAGATGCACTGTAACAATGCACGTAGATTTCAGCACCATTAATATTACTCGCGTAAACCCTTAGCGCATCAATAGTCTGAGTGGCGTAATTCTCGAAAGCAGCATGGACAAGTTTAGGTATTGGTACATTTGAAACAACGATCATCAATTCCTGAACCCCAATGATCGGCAGGGACCTAGCCTGCTTAGAACCACTACCAGTAATTAAATTAAGCACAGCTAATAAGGCAGCCCTAGCCCTCCTTCTTCTCTCCTCAACAGCATTATCTTTGTTAGGCAATTCCGACACGATACTACCATCACCCTCGTACCTAGGCCT
>Ga0080003_1000646_pt1 | contig 21769 bp, 24 predicted proteins | sample JossMetagenome_FD_69206 | JGI IMG/M metagenome (GOLD analysis project Ga0080003, IMG submission 69206) | Hot spring microbial communities from Joseph's Coat, Yellowstone National Park, USA - JC2_E (SPADES assembly) (version 2) | ecosystem: Environmental > Aquatic > Thermal springs > Hot (42-90C)...
TTCTCACTATTCACTGTTTTTTCTACGCGCCACCTGCCATGAGCCACGTGCTAAGTGCTGTTCATTCATTTCACTTTATTTACGGATAAGTTCCAAGGCGATTCCGGCTCGCAGGCCGGAATGACGAAATAAAGGATGTCTTAGTGTCATTCTTCCCGATCAGGTCGAGGGTGACGTTAAGGATACGGCTTATCAAATTGGGGGAATCTCGTCCATCCTGTCATCCCCGATACATCGGGGATCGCCTTTTTTTATAAAGATGAGATTCCCAATCAGGTTGGGAATGACATTATGGACAAGATATTATTCCATGTTCTTCGACCGGAATGACAGAAGGCTTAAGGATACGGTTTATCAAATTGCGAGAATCGCCTTTTTCATAAGGATGAGATTCCCAATCAAGTTGGGAATGACAGTGTTGTAATATTTATGGTAATCTTGACGCACATCATGAGTTACCAAATGCAAATCCATCGGGCGCAAATTTTTCTAAATTGAAAAAATTGTTTGATAAGTTTTCTTTTTGTAATTTGATTGACAGCTTTTATTTAAAAAACAGGTGATAAAATTCATTTAAAACAGCACATGGAGGATAAGATGCTTGTAGTTCAAAAATACGGTGGTACATCCGTTGAAACTACCGAAAAGATACTCAAGATAGCCGAAAAAATCTCCAATGATTACGATCGTGGCGATAAAATCGTCGTGGTCGTTTCGGCCATGGGGAAGACGACGAATTACCTTATAAATTTGCTCGATCAGGTCAACCCGAATGCCAACTCAAGAGAATATGACATGATAGCATCAACCGGCGAGCAAATATCCATTGCGCTTATGGCCTCGGCACTTTCGAGATACGGGAAAAAATCCGTATCTTTAACGGGATTCCAAGCGGGAATAGATACCGATTCGACTTACTCGAGAGCTGCTTTGAAAAGGGTGTACAGAGGGAAGTTGATGTCTCTCATAGATGATGGGATCATACCGGTAGTTGCTGGTTTCCAAGGGATTAGCCCGTCAGGAGACATCACGACGCTTGGACGTGGCGGATCTGACACAACTGCTGTTGCCGTTGCCTATGGCATAGGTGCCGATCTGTGTGAGATATATACGGATGTTGACGGAGTATATGCCGCTGATCCGAGATACGTCGAAAAACCAAAAAAACTTGATAAAATTTCTTACGATGAGATGATAGAAATGGCAGCACACGGTGCAAAGGTACTTCACCTAAGGTCCGTTGAACTTGCGCGCAGGTACCATGTGAAACTTGTCGTTAAACATGCTCACATGAAATCTGAAGGTACAATCATAGAGGAGGTTGGACGATTGGAAGAGCCTTTGGTTAGATCCTTAACTGTCGATGAAGGCATAGTAAAAATAGTCATAGAAGATGTGCCTGACATACCGGGAATAGCGGCCAAGACCTTTAAACAACTTTCGGACAGGCATATCTCTTTGGACATGATAGTTCAAAGCATGCATAGAGACGGAAAAAATGATATCGCCTTCACCGTCTCAAAAGAAGAATTCAAAGATGCTTTGGAAGCCGTCAATCATGTGAAAGAGGAAATTAAAGCGGGTAATATCCATTCAGATGATACAATGGCAAAGATATCGATCGTTGGAGTGAACATAATAGGATCATCTGAAATAGTTTACAACATGTTCGACGCCATAGCCTCGGTTGGAGTGAACATAGACATGATAAGCACATCTAACAGCAGGATATCATGTGTCATAAAAAGAGAAAAATTGAGAGAAGTTGCAAAAACTGTGGCTAACAGATTTGGATTGGAGGAATGACATGAAAGCAGGAGTTGTTGGAGCAACCGGAGAAGTTGGAAGGACCATGATAAAGGTACTTGAGGAAAGAAACCATCATTTTGACGATTTCAGACTTTTTGCGTCCGAAAGATCGCGCGGCGTTAAACTTTCCTTTCACGGAGAAGAGATAGAAGTTGAAACTTTGACAGAAGAATCGATGAAAGCGGGGTTTGATTTTTTACTCTTTTCCGCTGGAAAAGATATATCCAAACATTTTGCACCAATAGCATCGGCGCATGGAACAACTGTCATAGACAATTCTTCGGCCTTCAGAATGGATCCCAAAATTCCGTTAGTCGTTCCGGATGTCAATTCGCATGTCTTGAAAGGGTACAAGGGAATAATTGCAAATCCGAATTGCTCAACGATACAACTTGTGATGGCCCTCAAGCCTATTCATGACATTTACACTCTTAAAAGGGTTATCGTGACAACTATGCAGGCAGTTTCAGGAAGTGGACACAAAGGAATAGAAGAACTCGAAATGGAAATGAAAGATATGGGATCTCCGAAAGTTTATCCTCGAGAAATCGCTTACAATTGCATTCCTCAAATTGGTCCCATCTTCGATAACGGATTTTCGGAAGAAGAAATGAAAATGTTCAACGAAACAAGGAAGATAATGGAATGTGATTGTATCGTTGAAGCGACTACCGTCAGAGTTCCTGTTTTTTACGGACATTCGGAATCAGTTCTTGCCGAATTTAAAAGCAAAGTGGATTTGGAAACGGTTTTAAAAGCATGGAAAGCCGCTCCTTACTTGAAAGTATGGGACGACTATCCAACACCAATAGAGATAAAAGGAAGTGATCTTTCTCACATCGGCAGGGCACGAATCTCTTCAACCGGCGCTTTGATGTTCTGGAACGTTGCGGACAACGTCAGAGTAGGTGCCGCGACAAACGCTGTGAGAATTTTGGAGTACTTTACAGATACCGAACGATGATGCCTTCTATGGATGTCTTTTTGTGAAGCAGTTGCCATCCCTGTGGTACCGTGATATCGTGCGGGCCCATGATGGCAATTGCTGTACCAGAACCGCAAAGAAAGATCGGATCTTCAACCTTGGATTTCGTTTCCTCAAAAAAAGCCTTCAATTCAGGATGAAGAGAAAGCCTTAAATCCTGGTGAAGTTTATCTTCAAAAAACTCTTGAAGCATTCTTCTGTCTCTGTAATTTGCAAGCACCATTGTGGCACGTTGAAGGTTAAAAACGGCATCTTCAAGAGGCACCATTTTGGGTAAAATTTTTCTTGCTTCTTTAGTTGAAGTTGAAAAGGGTGGAATCACAATTGTGATCTCCCTGCACATGGGCTCCATCGAAACGGCACTGTAACCACTTTTGAGATGTGCACTCACCGTAAAGCCACCGAAAACTGAAGCGGCCACGTTATCCGGATGACCTTCTATTTTAGTTGCCATTTCAAATATCTTTTGCCTTGAAAAGTTTCTGTTTATTTCCATCGCCGTTGCTATACCGAGAATTATAGAGGCAGCACTTGAACCGAGACCTTTCTGAGGTGGTATCATCGATATTTTTCTTATCTTGTATCTCCAGTCTATGCCATTGCTTTCCATCACTTCTTTGAAGGTTTTAAAAAACAGATCTTCTCCTTCAACTTTTATACCCTTCTCGATGATAGACAGTTCTGTGTCGTATTCTATCTCGACCTCGTTTCGGAGATCTATGGCAAGGCCAAAAGTATCGAACCCACTTCCGAGGTTTGCTATCGATGCGGGCACCGAAACTAAAAGTTTCATGAACTCACCTCCCTCGAAAATATTTCGAAGTCAACAGGTATCGTTTTTATCCTGTCTGCGTACTCATGATCAACAACGTTTGGATCTTTAAGTCCATTACCTGTCAACGTCGCGACCACTGTTTCTCCACCCCTGAAAATGTCTTTCATCTTTAAAATGCCAGCAACGGATGCTGCCGATGCCGGTTCACAGAATATGCCTTCATCAACGGCGATCAATTGCTGAGCATGCAGTATTTCTCTGTCCGTGACAGTACCTATCATGCCTTTAGATTCATCCCTTGCCATGATGGCCTTTTGCCAACTTGCAGGATTTCCTATTCTTATCGCAGTCGCTATTGTTTCAGGATTTTCTATGGGGTAGCCTTTGACAATGGGCGCGGCACCTTCGGCCTGAAATCCCATCATATGTGGTAATTTAGACGATTTACCGTATGATCTGTACTCTTTGTATCCCATCCAGTATGCGGTTATGTTACCGGCATTTCCTACCGGGAGAAAATGGTAATCGGGTGCCTCTCTAAGTTCATCGACGATCTCAAAAGCCGCAGTTTTTTGTCCTTGAAGTCTGTAAGGATTTATCGAATTGACAACGGTTACAGGAAATTTTTCACTTGCAAGTCTGACCATTTTAAGACAATCATCGAAGTTTCCGTTTATCTGAACAACTTTTGCCCCGTATATCAAAGACTGGGCAAGTTTACCGATTGCAATTTTGCCCGAAGGTATAACCACAATGGCTTTCAGATCGAAAGCCGTCGCGTAAGCCGCAGCAGATGCAGAGGTGTTACCTGTTGATGCGCATATAACGGTCTTTGCCCCTTCTTCAATGGATTTTGCAATGGCAACGACCATTCCTCTATCCTTGAAAGAACCGGTTGGATTCATCCCTTCATACTTGAGATAAAGATCGATACCTAACATCTTTCCAAGATGCTTTGTCTTTATAAGGGGCGTAAAGCCTTCTCCCAACGTTATCACAGGAGTTTTTTCATTTACAGGCAAAAATTTTGCGTATTTATCAAGAATTTTTTCCACAGTTGCCTCCTAATGGTTAACGTATTTTATGTGCTTTTAATCAATTATATACTAATTCTGTTTCAAAAATAAAATATGCGAATTGATAAGGAACAATGAGCAATGGCGTGTAACTCAGAAATGACGGTGTGAGCGATTCCCGTAGTTTGATAAATTGTATCCTTAACGTCACCCTCGGCCTGATTGGTGGAATGGCACTAAGACAAGACTGCTTCTCTTCTGTCATTCCGGCCTGCGAGCCGGAATCGCATTGGAACTTATCCACAATGTCATTCCCAACCTGATTGGGAACCTCATCCTTATGAAAAAGGCGATTCCCGCAATTTGGTAAGCCGTATCCTTAGCGTCACCCTCGACCTGATCGGGGGTCGGGAATGACGGTGTGAACGATTCCCGCAATTTGGTAAGCCGTATCCTTAACGTCACCCCCGACTTGATCGGGGGTCGGGAATGACGGCTTGTAACATATCATACACCTGGCATTCTTACCATCTTCTCAATTCTTGAAAATCCCCATGTTATAAACAGGACAATTACAAGGTAGATGATCGCAACGCTGAGAAAAACATTCATAAATTCAAAGTTCCTGCTTGCGATGAATTCCCCTTGAGCCATGAGTTCCGGAACCCCAACAAGGTATGCGACAGACGTGTATTTTATGAGGTAGACGAATTCATTTGTCCACGATGGTATGACTTTTATAAGTGCTTGAGGCATGACGACTCTTGTTATTGCCTGCCATTTCGTCATTCCGATGGAAAGTGCGGCCTTCATCTGACCTGTATCGACGGATTGAATGGCACCTCTTATGTATTCTGCCTGATAAGCACCGCTGTTTATGGAAAAACTTATTATCGAAGCGATTATCGGAGAAAGGCGTATTCCAATTTGCGGGAGAGCAAAATAAAAGATGAAAAGTTGAACAAGCAAAGGCGTACCTCTTATCACCTCGACAAAACCTGTCGATATCATGTAAGACCATTTTTTGCCATAACTTCTCGATATGCCGACGATGATTCCTATCACAAAGCCAATCGCTATTGAAGAAAGCGCAAGTTCTACTGTGAAAACAAGCCCGTCCATCAAAAACGGAAAAGCGTTCACGAAGACATTTATGAAGTGAATCATCTTCCCTCCATGAATTTGGCCAAAAACTGACGTGTTCTTTCTTGCGAAGGATTATTCAAAATCAACGATGGAACTCCCTCCTCGATTATCTCACCGTTTTCCATGAAAATAATTCTATCCGCGACATCTTTCGCGAAGCCTATCTCATGTGTGACTATGAGCATCGTCATACCTTCCCGCGCGAGTTTCTTTATAACCTCTAACACTTCGCCGACAAGTTCTGGATCGAGTGCCGATGTGGGCTCATCAAAAAGGATGAGATCCGGTTCCATCGCAAGTGCCCTTGCGATTCCAACTCGTTGCTTTTGGCCTCCAGAAAGTTGCGCCGGATAGGCATGCATTTGCAATTCGAGCCCCACTTTTTTGAGATTTTCTTTGGCTATGCTTTCGGCTTTTTCGCGAGAAAATTTTTTCACCCTCATAGGACCTATCATGACGTTGTTCAAAACTGTCAAATGGTTGAACAAATTGAATTCTTGAAAAACCATTCCTATTTTTTGTCTGAAAATTTCAGGATGCTTTGATCCTGTTATCTGATTCTCGTTGAGATATATTTCTCCACCGTCTGGCTCTGTGAGCCTGTTTATACACATCAACATCGTAGATTTACCTGTGCCTGATGGACCTATAACGACGACTGTTTCACCTTTTTCCATTTCAAAAGAAATGCCTTTGATTATCTCTTTTTCTCCGTAACGTTTCTTCAAATTTTTTATTTGCAGTACCTTCATGCCCTTTCACCTCTAAACTCAAAGCCTGGAAGTGCGAATCTTTTTTCAATTCTTCTCACAACCGTGTTCGTTGAGAAGGTTACGGTAAAATATATGGCGGCGCAAAGCAGATAAATCAACAAAGGCTCATAAGTTGTGGATACTATGTAAGTGCCTTCTCTGAGCAATTCCGTAACTCCAAGTGCGTAAGCGAAAGACGTGTCTTTAAGCACTATCGTGAATTCATTTGTAAGAGGAGCAACGGCAAATCTTAAGGCCTGAGGAAGGGTAACATGAACGAATATTTGCGTACCATTCATTCCTATCGATTGAGCGGCGAGTGTCTGACCTTTCGGGACAGAAAGTATTGCACCGCGAAATATCTGCGATTGATATGCTGAACTGCAAAGACCCAAAGAAAGAATAGCTGCCATAAATGGATTAAACCTGATTCCAAAAGACGGAAGACCGAAAAACAATATAAACATCACGACGAGCAAAGGTATGCTCCTCAAAATTCTTTCGTAAACTGTGGCTATTATCTTCAGAGGAATATTTCCGTAAATCTGTGCAAGCGATACGACAATTGCGATCGAAAAAGCGATCACAAATGAGATGACGGTCAGTTCGACCGTCACGATGGTACCGTCAAGTAAAACTTTCAAGGTGGATACAAGATCCATCTTCATTTACCAAAATATTTATCTACAAGTTGAGACAATTGACCCGATGCTTTGACTTTGGCCAGACCATCATTTATCTTCGCGAGTAGATCTGAGTTTCCTTTGTTAACGGCTATTCCGTAATTTTCATTTGTTATTATCACTCCAACTATTGACACAGGTTGTGTCTGGGCAAATCTTTGCGCAACGGGACTATCAAGTACGACAGCGTTAACCTCACCGTTCATGAGAGCCTGAAGCGCGTAGATAAAGCTTTCGTATCTGACTATATTCTTGAGGATACCGGTTTTAATGAGATTATCGCTTACCCATAAATCTCCGGTCGTACCTGTTTGCACGCCCACTTTGTTATTTCCAAAAAGCACTGTCAGGTTGTAATTTGAATCCTTTTTAACTATCACGTCTTGATCCGCAGACCAGTATGGATCTGAAAAATCGACAACCTGAAGCCTATCAGGAGTTATGGTCATACCGGCAATGGCAATGTCGATTATTCCTGATTTCAAAGCAGGTATAAGAGAATCAAAAGACATATCCCTTATCTCAACTTGAAAACCCTCGACTTTACCTATTGCCTGTATAAGATCCATGTCAAAACCGACGTACTTCCCATTTTGTACGTATTCAAATGGTGGAAAATCAGCAGAAGTTCCGACTATGTAGGTTTTGGAGAATGCAAATCCAACAAGAGCAAAAAGAAATACCAGCATAACCAATACAATCTTTTTCATTGCCCGTACCTCCCTTGCCAATTATTTTTAAAATTATAACACAAAAGCAAATGGAAAGGCACAAATCCGAATTGACTCATAAAAAGCGAGCGAAATTCTGAACTTTTCTCTTTATCGTTTCTATGTTATCTGCACCCATGGATTCTTTCCACCAGTGATGTATAAGCGCTCCTTTGAGAAGAAATGGATCTACATCCTTCAAAGTTATATCTTTTTTTATCGCCTCAATCCAATCTACGGAACCCGGTATGAGGGTGTACTCGTTGAGAAATGGTTTTACACCCATAGAGATAACTTTCATAACATCGTTTAATGCCGATTCAAATGATTGACCCGGAAGACCTATGATAAGGTATGCTCCCAATTCTTTGTAAGTAAATCCATTGTTTTTAAGAATTTCAACGGCCCTCTGAAAGATAGAATTTGTAACTTTACCTCCGGTCTTTTTTTGAAGAAGTTCATCTCCGGTTTCGTACCCAATTCTTATCGTTTTGAAATTTTTTTTCATCATCAAAGCGGCTATTTCTTCGTCAACGTAAATTGCATGGATACCGTTGGGAAGATGATACCTTATGCCTAATGGTAATGCTTCCAATATCTCTTTGAATCTTGCTTTATCGACAAGAATGGCATCATCGTAAAAGGCCACATCTTTAACACCCATTTTTTTGAGCGATTCGATCTCTTCTATCACAGAGTCAACGCTTCTTGATCTAAAACCTTTTTGCCATGCCACGCAATAAGTACATCTGAAAGGACACCCGTAGGTCGTGTGAACGACTGCTGCATCCAAGGTTTCGTAAAGTGAATAATCAGGTGTGATCTTTTGAAACCAGTCTGTTCCAACAGCCCTTTCAATTCTCTTTCCCATAATTTCTTCAATGACATCGTAAATTTTCGGAATTCCATCTCCAGAAATTACGAAATCCGCGCCAGATTGTTTCGCGTGATTAGGAAGCAGCGTGACGTAATTTCCACCGAGGATTACGGGTACCTTGAATCTTTTTTTTAGAAGTTTTATCGTTTCGAAAACACCACCGTACCAGTATGTCATCATAGAAGTTACAAGAATTACATCGGGATCAAAATCGATTTCATCGAAAATTGAAAGTGGCGCGCCGTACCTTTTCGTGTATCTCGGAATGCCATAAGTTTTTAAACTTCCAATTATTTCGGAATGAAATTTTCCGGTTCCATAAGGCCCATCGTGTGCGTCGTTGCCGGGCAAATTTCTGTCAAGTAGATCGAGCAACTTAACATCAAAATTTGAAACCCGCAGAGCCTTTGCGATGTACAAAAGTCCTACGGGTTTTAACCAAAAATCGTAAGCCGAAACGTCGTGTATGTAAGGATTAACTAAAAGTGCTTTCATTTTTTCGAGAGTAAAAAATGGAAATTCCTGTGAGTGTGAGATCTGGAATGTACTCTTCTATTTTCGTTGAACTTTTGGAAATATCAGCACCGTATCCGCCTGTTGATATGACTTTGAAACGCTTCGAAAATTCACCTTCAAAGAGTGAGACAAAACCATCTATCGCAAACATCGTTCCTAACATGATGCCGGACTGAATGTTCGTTATCGTATCTTTGCCAACAGGTGAATCGGGGAACTTAGCCTCAACGGAAGGCAATTTTGCGGTGTTTGTAAAAAGTGACTGGATTGCCGTTCTCGGACCGGGTAAAATGACACCACCTTCATATTTATCAGTCAAAATATCGATCGTTATCGCCGTCCCAAAATCCACCACGATGACATTTTCTCCATAATTTTCTTTGGCACTTATAACATTTGCGATCCTGTCTGCGCCGAGTTCGTTCGGAGTCCAGACATTCCACTCTATCCAATTTACATCTTTGATCTTCACAAAAGTCGGATTTTTATTCATGTACTTTCTTGCATAGTATTTGAAAACATCGTTCATACTCGGTACAACAGAAGCCACACAAATGTCATCTATGCTTGATGGTTTATAACCTGAAAAATCAAGAAAATTTTTTATGTGAACGGATAATTCATCTTCTGTAGAAATGTTTTTTGTGCTTATTCTCCATACATCGAAAGATTTGTTGCCGTTCATGAGCCCCATCACGACGGTTGTATTCCCAACATCAATTGCGAGTAGCATTTTTGACCATCTCCACAAAAAATTCGTGAATTCTCGTGTCATCCGAAAGTTCAGGATGAAAAGTTGAGGCAATGATGTTTTCATGCCTTACAAAAACAGGGGTATGGTTGTAACTTGCAAGTACATCAACATCTCCCACTTTGGTTATCACGGGTGCCCTTATGAAGACCGCATCAAATAACTTACCGTCTATCATAGGAATGGAAATTTCGGCATGAAATGAATCTATTTGTCTTCCGTAACCGTTGCGACTGACAGAAACATCCAGTACCTTGAAAGCATCCTGTGCTGGATTTGAAACCTCTTTTGCGAGCAAGATCAAGCCTGCACAGGTTCCGTAAACCGGAAACCCATTTTTTATCTTCTCTTTCAAAACTTCAAAGAGACCCGTTAATTTTAAGAGTTTAAGCATTGTCGTGCTTTCTCCACCGGGCATTATAAGTCCATCAACCATTTCGAGTGCTTCGATAGATTTCACACGTGTTGTATTTACACCGATCTTTTCCATGATCGCAAGGTGTTCTTCTATATCACCTTGCATTCCAAGCACGCCTATTTTCATGATTTTTACCCGTTCACCAGCCTCTTTCTTGTAATTTTTCTGTCAAAGTTGCAATCTCCTGACCTTCCATTGCTGTACCTATATCTTCGCTTATTTTGACAAGTTCATCAGGATCATCGTAATGCAAAACGGACTGGACTATCGCATTTGCCATTTTGGCTGGATTCGAAGATTTGAAAATTCCGGATCCAACAAAAACACCATCGGCACCCAAGATCATCATCAGGGCAGCATCGGCAGGAGTTGCAACACCACCGGCGGCAAAATTCACAACCGGTAGCCTGCCACGTTCTTTGACCATCTTGACTATTTCGACAGGCGATCCTATTTCTTTTGCGTATCCAACAAGTTCTTCATCTGCCATGGTCTTAACATGTCTTATGGCATCCATGACGGCACGCATATGTTTGACAGCCTCGACTATGTTACCGGTACCGGCCTCTCCTTTAGTCCTTATCATGGCAGCGCCCTCGGCAATTCTTCTCAAGGCTTCCCCAAGATCCCTTGCACCGCACACAAATGGCACTTTGAACTCGTGCTTGTTTATGTGAAACTTATCATCGGCAGGAGTTAGCACTTCACTTTCATCTATAAAATCAACTCCGAGAGATTCGAGGATCCTTGCCTCGGCTATATGACCTATTCTGACCTTTGCCATAACGGGGATAGATACGGTCTCCATTATACGTCGTATCAAACCGACATCTGCCATTCTCGCCACACCGCCAGCCTTCCTTATGTCGGCCGGTACCCTTTCAAGCGCCATAACCGCAACTGCCCCGGCATCTTCAGCGATCTTTGCCTGTTCGGGAGTTGTTACGTCCATTATGACCCCATTTTTGAACATATCTGCAAATCCTTCTTTTATAACCCATGTGCCTTTTTCCACCATTTAAAACACCTCCTCACAAATTAACTCTTTCGAGTCTTAAAAGATTTCCTTTCTGTCTTCCAACCTTTGCGCAAGGCTTACCATCAACCTCAACTATATCAGCCGTTATGTCGATCTTTTCTCTTAAGAGAGATGATCCAATACCGTAAGAATCAACCGGCACTTTTAATTTCTCAAACAAAGATATCTTCTCGGCGTTAAATCCTCCCGAAACGACTATCTTGAGATTATTCATTCCCATCCTGTCAAATTCCTGCCTTGCCTTCCATACAAGTTCGGGACAAACTCCTAAAGAATTCTCATTTATAGGCGTAACAGATGCATCCCTAAGCGTACCGGATGTGTCAAATCTCACGCCCCATATCTTACCCTTCCCCACTCCTATAACCGAATCAAGATTGGCAGATGGAGAATACTTTTTGCCGGTTATATGCTCGTAAAAATCGATCATCATGCGCTTTGTAGTCCCTATGACATCGTTATCCCAGTCAACAAGAATGATCCTGTTCACATAGGCTGGAACATGCTCGTCAAACTTTATCGCAGCCATTGAAGTGGAACCGTGATATGCGGCTATCAAGGCATGTGGCACAGTTCCCATACCCTTCTCACCCCAATAATCGGCATTGGCGTCGGTCGAGACCACATCAGCACCACCTTTGAATGCCGCATAACCATCTGTCGCTTGAACCCAATAATGGTCAAATCTCGCCGAGAAATAGAGTATTTGTTTTCCATTCGCCGCATTCACAACACGCCTGACGGCGGTCGCCGATGAAGTACCACGCGCTATGACGCCAAGTAAGACGGTCTCAAGATACCCAAAATAAATTGGATCGCCTTCTATCGTCATAATTGGTTCCATATCTTTGGCTTCTTCTCCATCGTAAATCGCTTTTACTTCAATCTCGGAGAATTTATCCACCCAAAGCGCATTCATGGACTCACGCAAATCCCATCTTCTCCTGTTTATCTTCTCTATGTTTTCTCTGTTCATATCGAAAACGGCATTTTGCAAATCGCGTTCTGCAACAAGCAACTCGCCAAACAAAGATTGAGCTTTGTCCTCGTCCTTGAAATATCCGGTACAAAGTTTTAAAATTGCCAATGCTTCATCTATGCCAACGATCACAGCATCTTTCCTCGGGAAAAACTGATAAAGCACACGTGGATGATAATTATCCTTCTTCAAAACCTCTGTATATCTTGTGAAATATTTGTCTGAATAATACCCGGCACGAATTCTGTCTATTGGAACTTTAAAGACCCTCGGATCAAGTCTTTCTCCACGCACAAAAACTACCTCCATCTTTCTATTGAAGCGCCCAGCACATCCCTCATCTGAGAGATCGCAAACGCATGCAAATTATCATCATACGATCCAACGCCATCTTCGTAAAGCACGACTTCATAGTCTCTGTTTCTTAACTCTTCAACCGTGTACATCACACATATGTTTGTGTCAACACCACAAACTTCCACCTTCTCCGGTGAAAGCACGTTCAAAATTTCGTCGAGATCAGTACCGTAAAAAGCCGAAAACCTTTTCTTCAGGATGAACTTTGCCTTTGAATAACCCTTGATGGCTGTCTTTAGTTCGTTAAAAAGATCGGCCCCATGAGTTTCTCTAACGCAATGTACCGGAAAGCGCTTGAACTCGAGATCGTCAGGATCGTGCCAATCTTTTGTGAAGATCAAATCATATCCCTTTTTCATGCTCTCTTTCACAATGTCCATCACAACAGGCTTAACACTTTCGACCTGCGGAAAGTAAAGCGATCCACTTTCCGTTACGAAATCATTTTGCATGTCCACGATCATCAAAAGACCAGACAAAATACTCACCCTTTGATATTTTAACACAATTCAAAGACCATGGTGCAAAAAACCCCCATGACACATGGCTTGCATGTTGTGTATTCATCAAAACAAGTTGTATACTATACTTGATCAACTTTAAATGTGAAATATCGTTGGCTCCGGCATTCGCCTTTCGGTGTCTGTCCTCGCTGCGCAGCGTCGGCCACCTCGAGGCATCATGCCCTGCGCCGAATGCAAATGTGCATTTCACTTTTAAAAGAGATTTAGTATATATTCGTTCATATGCAAAGATATAGGAGGTGTCCCATGTCACTTGGCATTAGCATCATGATTCCTGAAGGAATTGTGCTTGCAGCAGACAGTCGCCAGACTTACAGAAATCAAAAGGGAATGGCACGCATTGGCTCAGATTCAGCCTCGAAGGTGTTTCGCATCGGTTCGCGCATGGGACTGGTCATAGCAGGCCTTGCGTTCTTACCCCACCAAGGTGTCATGAAAAATATCAGTGGCTTTATCGATGATTTCCGCCAGACGATCTCCGTTGACAGGATGTCAGTTGGCGAGGTCGCAAAAGGTCTTTCACAGTACTTCGATGCTCGTGTTCCTTACCGTGATCAGATCAAAAGTATGCCTGCCAGCATCAAAGCAGACTTAGCCCGACAGGGAATGGAACTTTTAGACTTAAAAGAAGAACCAACCCGAGTTGTGTTCCACTTCAAAAACCAGCAAGGCCAAATCCAGGAAGCAGTTGCCGCTCCAGACGGATTACAGTTTATCCTCGCAGGATACAACAAAGACAAAAGCAGCGAAGTCTACATGATCTACATCCCGGGCACCATCGAACAGGTCCGCGACAGCCATAAACCGGGTAAGGAATTCGGTGCGGGTTGGATCGGGCAGACAGATGTTGTCACACGCATCATCCTGGGCTTTGACCCACGTTTGCAAGGCATCCCGTTTGTGCGCGAAGTGGCAGCAAAAATAGGTGACGCTGCGGTTCAGCAGCAGTTACGTAGCGTGGAGTACAGCATTCAGTGGGGCATCATGACCATGCAGGATGCCGTTGACTTCTGTCAAATTGCCATCGAGACCACGACCGCTATTCAGCGATTCAGTGATGGAGTACTCATGGACCCGGGCGGTATAACTGGCGTAGGTGGACCAATAGACATAGCCATCATCACATTTGATAAAGGTTTCATATGGCTCAGCCGTAAACACCTAAAAGCCAAGACCGGCAGTGAGATCGACCTCGAAGATATACCACCCTTGGAGAAATAACAATGTGGTACCGTACCCTTTAGAACGTAAAGAATCACTCATGATATTTAACTTTCATTTGCACGATGTTTAACATTTTATACATAAATATTTGATAGAATGTTAATAGGTGATCATCATGAGGAAGGGATATGTGCTTGAAGCGGCCTTAATACTTTTGATAGCTGTCGCTATTTTTGTGGCAGCCATCGTGAGTTTCGTTTCAAACACGTCCATGCTCCGCGTCTCACAAGAAAAGCTTATTATAGCCTCGAACAACGCGATGAATGGCCTTCAGATGGGCACATCCTTTATAGCGAGTTATGCCACCACAATTGGGGGATTCAGCCTGAATTTCAATTCATCTGGAATCTCATCTGGGGCTGTCGCATTTTCATCTATTCCATGGCTTCAATCAAACACATCTAACAATTTCTTCAACGCGATTTATTCATCAACAGATGGCGCAGGATGGAAGGTTGCGCTTTCAACACTTGCAACTGGCACAAACAACGTTCTATATTTGAACAAAATCCCAGCTGTTCAAAAATTTTTTCAGACACTTTATGCTACCGGAGTTTTTTCTTCAACACCTGATGTTGTCATAATTCAAACAAAACTCGGTGGATACATAGACAATTCGAAATACTTTGTCGTTGCAAGATCTAAGGTCGGAGGATCTGTTGCCTACGCAAGTGGCTTTGTCGTGGCAAACGGGCTTAACAGATATGTGTATTTTACGCAAGTAGAACCACCTTACGCCGCCCCAAATTATAACGTTACTTTTATAACTGGAGATATACTTGATGGTCCTGTAAGAATAAATGGAACGCTTGTCACACTTGGCACTCCAGATTTTAAATCTTTTGTTCAGTACGGAAATATTGAAGAGGCGAACGGAACTCCTAATTTTGAAAGCGGTTCGGCCCAGTTAAGTCAAACCGATATAAACTCGATGAACATGTCGATGATAGCGAATCAATATTCGTCTCAGATAAATTCTGAGATCGCATCACCTGTTAATCTTTCAAATTATTCAACACCGGTAGGGCTTGATCTGTCAGGAGTGTACAATAATCTTATCAATCAATTATGGAATAACTATGGATTTAGTTATTCAAATAATTACAAATGGAAAAGTGGAGGTTATTACACGTTACCAAAACTCGTTAATACGTTTAAAAAAGATTTTAATTCATGGGCTTCGGATAATGGCTATGTCGATTGGAATGGAAATATTTTATGGAATCAATTGCCAACTGTTATATATAATGATTACAACAATGTAATCTCTGCAATTTACGGAATTCCTTCGTTGCAAGTTACTTTCTCACTCGGCCAGTCAGGTTCAAATGCTAACACGATAACTATATCTTATGGTATAGACACGTCGAATGCAATTTATGCAATTGATCACTTAAGAACGGATGTTAATATGTACTCTTATGAATATAATTTAGGATCCATTGGTCCATATCTTTACAATGGTTATTTTGGATACAATGGAAATTATCATCCTAATTATTATTATCCAAATGTCTATGATGTTCTTGAATTAGGATATGCAAATCCGCAATGGCAAAAATTATTGCAAATAAATCCAACAAATAGTGTGCCCGGCACATCTAAACTTACAATACAGAGCGGATCCTCGTCATTGCTTGGCTTACAGAACGGATCTGGGCCAATTACTTTTAATTTCAACGGTGTTATAAAGACCACATCTAATCTTGTTATAGGAGATGGCACAACGCAAATTGTTTCGGGAAAGTACACACTCTATACGACTAAGGACACCACCATAAATGGCAATATAGTTTACAATTACGCAAATCAACTGCTTGGTGCAAATAACTCTACAAGTAACTGGAAAATCTCTCCTATGTCAACCTCACAAGTAGCCCAAATACGTGCAGCAACAGGAACAGATGCACTCAATATAGTCTCAAATTACGATATTGCGCTTTCTTACAACATGCCTCAGTATGCCAAAGTTATGGCAAGTTTGTACGCCTTTAACGGTACATTCTGGTATCCAAATTACGCAAACGCACAGTGGAATGGAAATACAGGCCAACTTTTTGAATTCGGTTCTATGGCTCAATATGAAGGTGGACAATTGTTTGGAACTTATAATAATAATTCTTTGAATACTGGATATAATGCCTACTACGCCTTTGACTGGCGAAATCTTTCCGGCATGCCTTCGAACATGTACGGAACGCCATCTGCACAGGGCAAAGCCTTGTTGCTTGCAGTTAGAACGACATTTTAGGTGATTGAGATGAAAAATGGATTTACGCTTATAGAATTACTTGTCTCGATGGCAGTAGGGATCATAGCGCTCGGTGCGATAATCTTCATGATGGATCAATTCGTCATTCTCGGTCCTAAGGCGCTTGACAAGGTAAATGAGGCACAGGAAGCGATAGTGATAAATCAAAGGATTCAAGCACAGTTAATCAAGATGGGCCCGTCGATATCGTCGATAAACGTTGATCCAAAAGGCAAATGGATCTCGTATCAGGTTCAGGTGCCATTCGGATTGAATGGAATTTATTACACGCCTTACACGCAGATCGCAACCATGACAATGCAGGGATCTTCAATAATTCTCAAATGTGCAAATCAGAATACACCTTCTCAAATTCAAACCATAACAATAGCGCAAGGAGTTTCATCACTTACATTTCTACCGGCCACGAGTGGCTCTGTTGCGTACACATTCACGCTTTCTAAAGGAAAGATAAGTTCTTCTTACACATCAGCCATTACGAGTATCAACTTGAGGTGAGCGCATGAAAGATGGGTCGATGTTGATAGATGCGATTTTAGCGATGTTGATAGTTTTCTTCGGTGTTCTTATGATTTGGTCTGTAACGTCTATGACATTAGCGCAAAGTGATTTTGCGGTTTCGATGTCACGATTGAATAATTTTGAGAGTTTTGTTTCTCAGTACATTCAGAGACAGAGTATCTCGACATCTGCAACTGCGCTTGAAGCATCAACGCCAACTATAAACGCACAATTCTTTGGCACTACAAATGGAGCGACATCTTACATGAAACTTGTCAGTATAACCGTTTATCCAACGATGACGCAGGCAAGTATAACTGTAAGACCTATAAAATATGAAATAATAGCCGGCAATGTCAAAAGAGTTGATACAGTACTCGTTCAAGGTGGATATTGAAAAATACGTGAAAATCACATAAATGGGATAACAGCAATTCACCGTTTTTGACCAAATTCGGCTAAATAAAACAATGGGAGGAGATTTTAAACGATCTCCTCCGCTTATCTTCTATTATCTTTGAATTACTTCAAATATCTTCGCTTTACAACTTTTTTATTTCTTTCATCTTGTTTTTATCTTTTTACTGTTTTTGCTTCTACCTGTTCACTTAATCACTGCTTACTGTTCACTTTCTGATTGTACTCCATTTTTCGTACGTTGTCAATCGTTACCAGTACTTGACAACGACGCCTGTTGCACATGGAGATTTACTGCCAGTTGCTGGTACTATCGAACCGCCACTAAATCCTGCAACACCTTTCCAAACTTTATAAACACTTAACGCATCAAAACTTGGAATATAGCCAACTGCAAAATAAACCTGAGGAGATGTTATTTGAGTTCCTGTTTTGGTAGTATAACCTGAACTTTTTTGATTGCTTACATAAATAGCATAATCTGTCAAATTTCCACCAGAAACACTTGTTGACAGAGCAGTTATGCTAGGTATCACATGATTCGAATACGCATACTGTTGCACCTGAGTCACCAAAGACTCCAAATTCTCTGCTATCCTCGTTGCATTCGCATGCTGTATGGCACTCAAAGCCACAGGCACCAGCGCACCCATCAAAGCGGCAATAACGGCCATGACTATCAAAAGTTCCACAAGCGTAAAACCTTCTCTTTTCTTCCTCATGAACATATGTTATCCCTCCTTTTATTTCAAAATTGAAACTGCTTTGAAAAGATTTTAGCACATGTTTTGTAAAATATCAAAAGATATATAGATACTAAATTGTTAATCAAAGGTTACCATGTGTTACGTTGACGATTGGTTATTCGAAACAAAAAATGATTCTGTTTCTTCAATCACCAATCTTCAGTTCTTTCTTCCACACTTCTATCATTTTTTGTGCTATTTCTTTTCCTTTTACGCCTTGCGCTTTTAAAGTTTCAGGAGTTATCTCTAACTTCGTTTGCATTCGCTTTTTTACAGCGGAAGCATCCACGCCCATTGCGTTTAAAATTTGTGTTAGGCATTGTGCCTCTTCCGGTTTTATTTTTATGGTCCATTCGTATCTGTACGCTTTTATTTGATTTGCAAAATCATTTATCCTTACGATAAATCTCAAAATTCTCTTCGGAGGAAAGACTCTTTCTGCAAAAAGATCCAAGAGATCTGTTTCGAAAAATATCGCAGGCCATCTGCATTGAGGATCCAGTTTGGCAAGTATATCGAAATTTTTTGTTGGAATTCCAAGCATTTCTATTCCTATCACTTTTGCAACATACGATGATTTCTCAAAGTATTTGCCATTTATGAAGCCATCTATGGGTTGGAATAACCTTTCTTTTGAGACGTCTTTGACAAGTGGCATGTATTTTTTCATGGCATGCAACGTGTGTTCATCAACATCGAGATCGTAACTGGAAATGAATCTCAAACCACGAAGAATTCTCACCGGATCCGATTTCATGTTTTCGTCTGGGCTAAAGGATCTGAGTACACGTTTTTTGAGGTCTTCAATGCCATTACATGGATCAACTGGCTTTTCGATTATTTCTCCATCTTTTTGAACGGCAAAGGCAATTGAGTTTATCGTAAAATCCCTTCTTTTGAGATCTTCGTCAAGTAATTCGTAATGAGAGATATCGTATTTTGTGCCCTTCATGAAGACTCCGACAGTCTCTCCTTGCTTTGATTCCTTGAAGGTTTTGAATTTTATCTTTTCAAGTGGAGTTGTGGTTATGAGATCGTATTCTTTCGGTTTTGTGTCAAGCAAAAGATCCCTTACAGCACCGCCAACGAGGAAAAGATCATCAAGATTTTGGGCTATCAGTTTGGGGATTTTCATTCAATTTAAGATCGGCCATTATCTTTTCGATTATAGCAGTTGCACTGGCAAGATTTGTGGCCAGAGGTACGTTATGAACATCGCACACCCTCAATAGCGCTGAGACATCAGGCTCGTGAGGTTGTGCTGTTAGAGGATCTCTTAGGAAGATCACGTAATCTATCTTTCCGGAGGCAATCATGGCTCCTATTTGAAGGTCACCCCCAAGCGGGCCAGAAAGCAATTTGTTGACCTTTATCTTCAATTTATCTTCCAAAACAACTCCAGTCGTGTTTGTAGCGTAAAGATCGCATTTTAAAAGCACATCAAGGTGCTCTTTGACGAAGATAACCATGTCTATTTTCTTTTTATCGTGCGCCACAAGGGCAACTTTTAATTTTTCCATTTCATCGCCTCATTTGTAATTATAACATTTGACATCTACCAACTGAAATTTAGATTTCAAATCTTTGCTGTGAGCACCCTTAGTTCTTGTTCACTTTTTACTCGTCGCCTCTCATTCTTTCCCCGCTTTACAGTGTCAGCCACTTCGAGGGTATCTTCTTTGCTCATAGTGTAAATGGGTCTTTGAAATGATTTTATTGTGGTATTGGATGATTACGTTCATCACGGACTTGACCATAAAAGGCCAATTATTCCCTTACCACCATGAAGAGAAAGCGCCGGCCCAAGATAATAGATGATGATATCTTTGCAGTTTGAAAGTCGCATGGCAAGGGCTTCAGATTCGTCTTTTGATCCGGTATAAGCAATGGCGCATCTTTTTACCTCAACGCTGAGTTTCTTCTCAAGAACTCTGATTGCGTGCCTTCTGCCAAGAGACACGGATTCCAAACTTATTCGCCCTTCTTTTATCGTGAAGACTGGTTTGAGATTCAAGACTTCAGTCAGGTTCAACGCCATGTCGGGCATTCTGCCACTCTTTTTTAAGTATTTAAGCGTGTCTAAAACGAAATGAGCCTTCACGAGTTCCCTCTCTGCCTCAATTCTTTTGACAATGTCCTCAAAGGACAATTCATTTTTGACCATCTCGCAAGCATCCATGACAAGGAAGCCTTCAGCCATAGAAAGAGTAAGAGAATCTATAACCGCTATTTTCAGATCCTTGCGGTCTCTTGCGATCATGCTTATCGCCGAGTAGGTCCCGCTGAGTTTTGAAGATATCGTTATGACTATGGCGCGATCGTAACCCTCCGCCTTCACTTCGTCAAAAGTTTTTGTTATGTCCTGAATCGAGGGTAAAGATGTCTTCAAATCATGATCTTCGAGGAGTTTTACGACGTCAGTCGCGCTTATATCAAATCTATCCCTGTACTCATGACCATCATCCGAGATGATCCTGAACGGGATGAGTTTTACATTGCAACCTGAGACGATTTTTTCATCCAGATCGCAACCTGTGTCAGCGATAATTGCTATTTTTGATCCATTCATCTATGCGCCTAACTACGCTTCACATTCGGTACCGCATATTCTACCGAAAATTTGCCAGATGGTATCATGGCAATTATGGCATGCTTGAAGATCAGATTGTCATTTCCGGTCTCTTCATTTTCTATTATCACCGAGTACATATCGAAGTGTTTTATCTTTCCCTTCATCTGAATATTTTCGAGCATGTAGAACTTGACCACTACTTTGTTGTTTTTCGCGTAGTTCATGAATCCATCCTGTGCAGAATACTTATCTTCTGACATTGTCTCCCTCTTTTCTTCTGTTTAATTTTTATGTAAAAACGTTTTTCGCAAAGTTCTTAAAGGCGATTCCCGATGTATCGGGAATGACGAAATGAACGATTCCCGCAGTTTAATAAACCTTATCCTTAACGTTACCCTCGACCCCATTGGGGGTCAAGAATGACAGTGTGAACGATTCCCGCTTAACATCAACATGATGGATTAGATTATTTAAATATACAACTTGATCCAAAAAAAGTCAACGTCGAAAGAACAAAATTTTGAAAAAAGGTATAATAGACGGAGAAATAGAGACGATGAATTACTGGAATCAACCTGAAAATGAGACAAAGTACGCCATTCCGGAGATATACTTGATCAACTTTAAATATGAAATATCGTTGGCTCCGGCATTCGCCTTTCGTGACAGCAAATAAGTATTTGTCATTTACCGCTTACTT
>Ga0080003_1000647_pt1 | contig 21754 bp, 17 predicted proteins | sample JossMetagenome_FD_69206 | JGI IMG/M metagenome (GOLD analysis project Ga0080003, IMG submission 69206) | Hot spring microbial communities from Joseph's Coat, Yellowstone National Park, USA - JC2_E (SPADES assembly) (version 2) | ecosystem: Environmental > Aquatic > Thermal springs > Hot (42-90C)...
GCGCCGTCCCTCGCGGCCCCGCGCGATGCCCCGAACCCCTACGCGTCGCCGCTGCTCGCCGAGGACCTGAGGGGCCTGCCGCCGGCGCTGGTGGTGACGGCCGAGTACGATCCGCTGAGGGATCAGGGCGAGATCTACGCGCACAGGCTGAGGGCCGCGGGGGTCCCCGCGACCGCGACCAGGTACCTGGGCATGACTCACGGCTTCATACGGTTCTACCCCAGGCTGAGGGCGGGGCGCGACGCGCTCGCGCAGATAGCGGGATACCTCAGCGCGGCGCTGAGGGGGAGCGGCCCCGGCGCCCCGCGAGCCGCCCCCAGCGCGGGGCCCGGCCGCGCGGCAGTCGGCGGAGCTCCCACCGGACGGGACCGTCCCGGGCGTCCACGAGGGCCGTTCGGACCCATCCGGCCATGCCGCTTCACTTATTAGACATCCCTACGGGGTTATTCGCGGATTGGCTGCGCATGACGCGCTGAGGTCGATAAGGGTCGGCGACATAATGATCCGCGACTTCGAGACGGTGCGCCTGGACGAGACCCTCTCCAGGGCCCTGGGCAAGCTGGAGAGGGGCGGCGGCGCCGTCGTGGTCGTCGACGAGTCGGGCAACTACGCCGGGATACTCACGGAGCGGATGGCCCTGAGGACCCTGTCGGACCCGTCGACGACCAAGGTCAGGTCGCTCTACAGGAAGGCGCCCAGGGTCTCCCCCGAGGACGACCTGATCAGGGCTGCCAGGCTCATGGTGGAGAACGACCTGAGCCACCTGCCGGTGACGTCGGACGGCGCGCTCGTGGGCGTGGTGCGCGACGTCGACGTCGTGAAGGCCGCAGTCGGGACGGGCTTCGGGGGCACCAGGGTCTCGGAAGTCATGACCTCGGACCCCGTCTGGGTGGAGGACGACGAGACCGCGGCCAGGGCGCTCGCCCTCATGAGGAGGGAGGGCGTCTTCAGGCTCCCGGTGCTGCACCGCGGCCGCGTCGTCGGGATGTTCACGATAAGGGACGTCATAGAGAAGGTGCTGAGGCCGCGCGGCGGCATCCAGGAGGGGGGCGCCGGCCCCCTGGACAGGCGCGTGGCCGACCTCATGAGCCGCGACGTCGCGTCCGTCCTGCCGGACGACGACCTCAGGAGGGCGGCGGACCTCATGATCCAGCGCGACATAGCATCGGTGATAGTGGTGGACGGCGCGGGGCGGCTGAGGGGGCTGCTCACGCGCTCGGACATGTTGAGGAGGATCGTCCACGTGGGCGAGGAGGGGGCGCCGATAATCGTGCAGTTCTCCGTGAAGGATCCGGAGGAGTTCGACAACGTGGAGCTGGACAGGGATAAGCTCAGGAGCATGATAGACGGATTCCTCAGGAAGTACAGGGAGTTCCTCGGGCCAGCGCACGCGGTCATCTACCTCAAGAGGCACAGGGAGAGGAGGAGGGGGAGGAGGCTCACGCACTGCAGGGTCCAAGTGTACAGCCCGAGGGGCATCTTCACGGGGATCGGCGAGGGATGGGGCCTCAACCAGGCGGTGAGGACGGCGCTGGATAACGCGGCCAGGCACGTAGAGAGGGCCAAGGAGGGCACGAAGGCCGACAGGGCCATCATCGAGGAGATACTGGAGATGCTCTGAGGGTCGAGGTAACCTTTTTTCTCTCCGGGTGGAGGCCCCGCACATGAGGATCCTCATGAACTTGAGGAGGCTAGAGGCGGCGCTGGCGGGCAGGGCCCTGGTGTCGCCCGGCGCCAGGGAGGGGGAGATACTGGTCCAGGTTCCGGGGGAGTGGCCAGTCCTCAACTACTACTTCGAGGGGGCGGCCGCCGGCGACGGCGTCGAGGTGAGGTCAGCCTACAGGGAGGACGTGTACGGCACCTACGAGGTGTCCATGTACGCGGTGGCGAAGTGGCTCAGGGACATGGGGGTGGGTGAGGCGGTTTGACGTCGGTGGCGGCGGCGGGCGCCAGCAACTGGGACACGCTGATACTCTCGAGGGGGTTCCCGCGCCCCGGGATGGGCGTCAGGGCGGTCAGCGTGCTGGAGTTCCCGGGCGGGAAGGCCGCGAACGTCGCGACCGCGGTCACTAGGATCCTGGGGAGGGAGGAGGGCGCCGTGATAAGCGCCGTCGGCGAGGACGAGCTCGGGAGGAGGCTGCTCAGGGGGCTCCAGAATGAGGGCGTGGACGTCAGGGGCCTATTCGTCATAGAGGGCGAGCCCTCGGGCAGGGCGTTCGTGGTCGTGGACGAGGGCACCGGCGAGAACATGATAATATCGTTCCACGGCGCCCTCACCATGTTGGGGAGGGACCACGTCGACCTGGCGGACGTGAGGGACACGGTCGCGAGCTCGAAGGTGATAGTCGTGATGGACGTCCCCGTCGGGTTCATGGAGGGCCTGGTGGACCTGGCGCTGGGGGAGGGCAAGACCGTCGTGCTCGCGCCCGGCATAAAGGCATCGGAGAGCCCCGAGCTCATCAAGTCCCTGATGAGGAGGGTCGACTACCTGGTGCTCAACGAGTGGGAGCTCGCGGAGCTCGCCGGGCCCGGCGATCCGGACAGGGGGGCCGTCGCCCTCTCGAGGGAGGGGCCCAAGGTGGTCGTGACGCTGGGCAGCAGGGGGTCGCTGCTCGCGGGATCCGGGGGGGAGCTCATCGTGCAGCCGTCGGTTGACCTGGGGAGGATGGGGCTCAAGGTCGTCAACAGCGTGGGGTGCGGGGACGCATTCATAGGGGTGTTCGCGGCCCTGAAGGCCGCGGGCTCGGGCGACGCGGAGGCGCTCAGGAGGGCCACGATAGCGGGCGCTTACAAGGCGACGAGGCTCGAGGTCCGCGGGAGCCCCACGCTGGAGCAGCTGCTGAGGTTCGAGGAGGCCGCCAGAGAGGCGGGGGCGCTGGATGAGCGTCGAGGGTCAGCCCAGGCCCTTCATCAGGGAAGTGATCCTGGAGGATTTCATGAGCCACGAGTACAGCAGGATCAGGCTGGCGCCCGGGCTGAACGTGATCCTGGGCCCGAACGGCGCGGGGAAGTCCTCGATACTCCTCGCGATATCCCTGGCCATGGGCCAGAGCCACACGGAGAGGTCCCGCAGGCTCAGCGAGCTCGTGAGGCACGGGAGGGACCAGGCCAGGGTCACGCTCCTCCTAGACAACAGCGAGAGGGACGGCAGGAGGCCGCTGCCCAGGAGGAGCGACGTGATAAGGCTGTCCAGGGTCGTGAGGTCGAGCGGCGAGTACTGGTTCGAGATAGATTATCGCAGGGCGGACAGGCTGGAGGTGGTCGACATGCTGAGGGACCTGGGGCTGAACCCCGACAACCTCCTCATAATAATGCACCAGGGGCTCATAGATGAGTTCGCCACCCTATCGCCACAGGAGAGGCTGCTGCTCGTGGAGGAGGCGACCGGGATCTCCGGGTACCGCAGGCGGCTGGAGAGGGCCATAGAGCGCCTGGAGGGCGTGAAGGCCGAGGAGAGGGAGAAGGAGAAGCAGCTGGAGCAGCTGAGGGCCATGGAGGGCCAGTGGAGGATGCTGTACGAGAAGGTGAGCGAGAGGAGGGAGCTCGAGAGGAGGCTCGAGGAGGCCAGGGGGGAACTGGCGTGGGCGCGCGTGGCCAGGCTGGAGGCGGCCCTGGGGAGGATCGGGGACAGGAGGAGGGAGCTGGAGGCCCAGGCGGGGCAGGAGGAGGGGCTGGCGGCGAGGCTGGGGGAGGAGCTGGCCCGGCTCAGGAGGGAGCTGGAGGCGGCCCTGGACGCCGGGGACAGGGCGAGGACACTCAAGGTCGTCGACGAGATAGCCTACGACAGCGCCGAGAGGGCGCTCGCGGAGTACAGGGCGAAGCTCGCCAGGGAGGAGGCCGGGAGGCTCGCCAGGGAGGAGGCCCGCTACAGGGAGGAGCTCGAGGCGGCCAGGGAGGAGGCCAGGGGCGAGAGGCCCGAGCGCCTGCGGGACGAGGGCGAGCTGGAGGACGAGATAAGGATCCTCGAGGCCAAGATCAGGGCCCTGGGCGACCTGCCGGTGGACGTCGAGGAGCTCTACAGGGACATAAGGTCCAGGCTCGAGGGCGTCAGCGAGCGCCTGGGGGAGCTGGCCCGCAACAAGGCGATGCTTGTGGAGGAGATAGGGAGGAGGATGGAGGTCTGGAGGAGGGAGCTGGAGTCGCTCGTCGGCGACCTGAACTCGAGGTTCTCGGAGCTCCTGTCCGCCGTGGGGGCGGCCGGGTACGCCAAGATCACCTACGGGCAGTCGCCGTCGGAGGCGGGCCTTGAAGTGTACGTGGGGTTCAGGGGGACCGAGCCGGTGCTTCTGGACCCTTACCGGCAGAGCGGGGGCGAGAGGAGCACCGCCGTGACCGCGTTCCTGCTGGCCCTCCAGGGCAGGACGGTGTCACCGTTCAGGGCCGTGGACGAGTTCGACGTGCACATGGATCCCGCCACCAGGGCGACGTTCTTCAGGGTCCTGCACGAAATGTTCAAGGAGGAGCGGGGGGTGCAATACCTCGTGATAACGCCGGGCTACCCCAGCTTCGTCGATTCCAGCGCCCACTACATAATAGTGCAGAAGGTGGGGGGTGTGTCAGCTGTCGGCGAGGCGGCGCGGCGACAGGAGCAGGATAGAGGCCCGCGACCGGATAGTCATGCTGGTGGACGAGGTCGAGAGGGAGGGGAAGGACCCCTTCTCGGTCAGCGTGGGGGAGCTGCTGGCCGACCTCCGCGAGGACTACGACTCGGACGACGTCGAGCTCCTGCTGGCCGACAGCAGGGCCATAGAGGCGCTGAGCAGGCTGGTGGAGATGCAGGACGAGTGGGTCGAGGGCAGGCTGCTCGCGACGATATCGCCGGAGGTCCTGAGGAGGAGGGCGGAGGCGCTCGATGCCAGGGAGCTCGCGGGGGCGCTGTACTCGGCGCAGTTCCCAGCCGTGGGGGTATCGAACGTCAACGAGGTGTACCTGGTCAGGGCGGCCGAGTACTGGGAGGGGCTGAGGCCGCGGAGGCCCCCGGAGCCCCCCGCCCGCAGGGAGCGCCCGGTGACCGCCCCCCTGGAGCCGGACAACTTCGAGGAGGACCTCTCCTCCTTCCGGTCCAGGCTTATGGGGGCGCTGGAGGGGGGCGGGGAGGTCTCGCTGGACGAGGTCCTCAGCGGCGGCAGGGAGGCCAGGGTGAGGGAGGCCTACCTGCTGGCGCACCTCGTGACGCGCGGGGAGGTCGGGCTCAGGTACGATCCTGAGCGCGACAGATACCTCGTGACGGCGCGCCCCGAGGGCGAGGTCAGGTCGGTGGTGATCGAGGTGTGAGCTCCGGGGAGGGTGCCCCCTCGGGCCAGGCGGGGGAGGACCTCAGGGACAAGGCGCTCAGGATGCTGAGGATGCTCCTGGTGAACAGGGGGAGGCCGGGCGTGAAGGGCTGGGAGCTCAGGAGGCGCTTCGGCCCGGGCTACCTCAAGGTGCTCGAGGTGGTCGGGGTGGAGGCCGCCAAGCTCGGCCTGGAGCTCAGGTCCGTCGAGGAGGAGGGGAAGGGGCCCGACTTCGCCAGGTACCTGCTCGTCTCCTCCGAGCCGGCGCTGGAGGTGGGGAGCCCCCTCACGGTCGTCGAGGCCGCGGCGCTCGCTCTGATAGTGGCGCTGACCTACGGGGGCAGGGGCGAGGTCCCGCTCAAGGAGGTGCAGCAGGAGCTCCAGGCGAAGCTGAGCAAGTGGAGGGCTGAGCAGGCCCTCTACAGGCTCTCGAGGCTCGGCTACATAGAGGTCGACGACGTTGTGAGGCTGGGCTGGAGGACCAAGGCCGAGGTGGACGTGGAGAGGCTGGCCAGGGCCCTGATCGCCATCAGGCCCGGCGGGGGCGGGAGCGCAGGGCCATCTCCCTGACCAGGTGATTGCGCTCCTCCTCCGCCAGGGCGAGCAGGAGCTGATCCATGTCACCCCACTTGGACTGCGATAGGACGCGATCGGCGGCCGAGCGCGGGAGGCGGAAGAGCGACGCCACGGCCCCCGCGTATCCGTGCTTCTCGACCAGCGCGGACGTGGACAGCGCCCTCCTGTGCAGCTGCTCCAGGTCCCTGGGCGCCCTGCCCCTCTCCAGCAACCCGTTCAGGAGCGCGCGGACGTCGTCCTCGTCGGCGTCGAGCACGGCTATGCGCCTCGACCCGCAGACCGGGCAGGAGAGGTCGCCGCCGACGTCCGACAGCCTCGAGCGCTCCACGTAGTCCAGGCAGTCCATGCAGGCGAGCACGACCGGGGAGCCCAGCCTGGCCCTGGCGGACGAGAGCACGAGCCTCCTCATCCTGGCCCTGTCGACGACCTCCCCCCTGACCATCGCCCTCTCGAGCCCCACGCGGGCCACCGGCGTGGGCTCCTCGAGCTCCCCCAGGTCCGCGACCTCCACGGACCCCTCGGACACGGCGAGCAGGAGCCGGCTGACCGCCCCCAGGTCCAGGTCCTCCTCGGCGAGCGACCTCCAGGCCTCCCTGCCGACGAGCGTGTCCCTCATGGCGTCCCTGAGCCTGCGCACGTCGGCGCCGCTGAGCGCGGACTTGGCGCTGACCACGCCCATCTTCCTGGCGGCGTGGACGAGCTTCCTGAGGAAGAGCCAGGAGTCCTCGAACGCGGCCCTGGCCTCGGACTCGATGTCGGAGGACGCGAGCGACCTGAGCGCCTCCACCACCATGCGCGTCGTCGCGTTGCCCCTTATGTAGATGCGGTACGGGTCCTGGTAGACCACGTAGTCCTCCCCGGAGGCGCGGGAGAGCGCGTGCGCCAGGAGCCGGGCGAGGGTCCTGTTGGCCTTGAGGCCCATGTGCGTGTGGACTATGGAGTAGTCCTCCCACCTCTCCACCGTGATGCGGGACTCCGTGGGCAGCGGCAGCCCCCTCCTCACCTGCTCCAGCACGTGCGCGGCGGCCCTCTCCGCGTCCTCCTGGGACATCCCGTACTCCTCAACCAGCACGCGGGGGCCGGACTCGGCGATCCTCCTCCTCAGGGCGCCGACCTCCCGCGCGACCTCCAGCGGGACGGGGATCTCCTCGCCCACCCAGCTCGGTATCGCGCCGAGCGGGTCATCGGACTCCTCCACCACCACCGTGCCCTCCAGGACCTGCTTGACAACCCAGGGCCTGCCCGCCAGCACGAACTTGACGCCGATCGAGACGTAGCCGGCGACGAACTCCTCGTCCAGGACCCCTATGGGGCTCCCGTCCTCCCTGATCACCACGTACTTCGGCTCCTCCGGTATCATGGTCAGGGTCTCGAAGTGGTACTCGAGCAGCCTCCTCGCCGATGCCGGCACGTAGGCGGCGCCGTCCGCCTGGGAGTATCTGGCCAGCGGCGGCCTGAGCCCCGACATGAAGTCCAGGGCCTCCGAGAGGTCGGCCTCCGAGAGGTCGCGGTACGGGTAGCTCCTCCTGAGGAGCGCGAGCAGGTCCGCCACCTTGATGACGCGGTCCTCGAGGAGTATCCCCGCCACCTGCTGCACCAGCACGTCGCGGGGCGCGTGGGGTATCACCAGGTCCTCGAGCAGGCCCGCCGTCGCCCTACGGGCTATGACCGCGGCCTCGAGGGCGTCGTCCTCATCGACGGCTATTATCAGCCCCCTGGACACGCGGCCCAGGGAGTGGCCGCTCCTCCCCACCCTCTGCACGAGCTTGGTGACCTGCCTCGGGGATCCGTAGTGTATGACCGCGTTCACAGTCCCGACGTCTATCCCGAGCTCCAGGCTGCTCGTGCAGATCACCGCGTCCAGGTCGCCTCTCTTGAGTCCGGACTCCGCGCTGAGCCTCCTCTCCAGGGATATGCTGCTGTGGTGGACCTCGGCGCGGAAGTCGGGGTCCAGCAGCCTGATCCTGCTGATCAGGACCTCGGCCTCGCTCCTGGTGTTCGTGAATATTAGCACGGGCGAGTTGGACCTGGCCTCGGCCAGGAGGACCCTGAGCCGCGCGAGCGCCGCGGGGTGCAGGCCGAGCGACTGCGCCTCGCCATCCCCGCCGGGGCCGGGGAATGCCACGCGTATCTCGTAGGGCTTGGGGGGGCGCGACACGACGACGGAGCAGCTCCTCCCAGGGCCCACTAAGAACGCCCCGGCGGCCTCGGGGGATCCCAGCGTCGCCGACAGTCCTATCCTCTGGTACTCGCCGGAGAGCCTAGCCAGTCTCTCCAGGATGACCGCGAGCTGGGACCCCCTCTTGTCCTCGGCGAGCTCCTGGATCTCGTCGACTATCACCCACCTGACGCGCGACAGGTGCCTCCTCATCACGTCGGCCACCAGGAGCACCTGCAGGGTCTCGGGGGTCGTGATCAGCAGGTCGGGGGGGCTCCTGGCCTGCCTCCTCCTCTCGTCCGCGGGCGTGTCCCCGTGGCGCACCGCGACGGAGAGGCCGAGCTGCGAGGCCCACCAGCTTATCCTCTCCACGAGGTCCCTGTTAAGCGCCCTGAGCGGGGTCACGTAGAGGGCCGATACGGGCTCGGGCCTGAGCCTGAGAATGGCGTCGAGGACCGGGAGGAGCGCGGCCTCGGTCTTCCCGGAGCCCGTGGGCGCCACGATCAGCACGTTCGCGCCGGACGCGACGGCCGGTATCGCGTCGGACTGGGGCGGGGTAGGTCCCGAGATCCCCCTCAGGGCCAGGAGCTCCCTGATCCTGGGGTGGAGCAGCTCGAACGCGCCGCTCAAATCAACCTCATCGAGGTGCGGTAGCGCTCGCCGAGCTCGACGTAGTGCCTCCAGCCCTCCTGGGCTATCCTCGCCATCTCGCCCCTGACGCCGCCGACGACCGTGGCGGGCGACCCCATGACCAGGCTCCCCGGCGGCACGTCCATTCCGGCGGGGACCACGCTCCCCGCGGCTATCACGCTTCCCCTCCCGACGCGCGCGCCCTCGAGGACCGCCGACCTTATGCCCACGAGGACCTCGTCCTCGAGGATCACGCCCTCGAGGACCGACCCGTGGGCCACCGTCACCCTCCTCCCTATTATGGTGGCCTGCCTGTCCGGGTGTACCACGACGCAGTCCTGCAGGTTGCTCTCCTCGCCCACGATTATCTCCGAGTGCTCCCCCCTGAGGACCGCGTTGAACCATACGCTGGATCCGGCGCCTATCCTCACATCGCCTATCAGCCAGGCCGAGGGCGCGATGAAAGCGGACTGGTGGACCGTCGGCCTCCTCTCGCCGAGCTCCACGAGCGGCATGCGGGGGTACCTCCCGGGGTTGCAATTCAAGTTTGCCCCGCACCGCGCTTGATCTCGCCCGCGAGGAGCCCGACCCTTATCCCCATGGGGCAGTACTCCTCGCAGACGCGGCACTCCGCGCACATGTCCGCCAGCGGGCGGGCGGCGCCGGCGCCCATGGTGATGGCTGTCCAGAGCACGCCTATGCCCCCCATGTAGGCGCCGCTGCTCCACGCCGGGCCGACCGTGGTCAGGACGGGGCACGCGAGCTGGCAGGATCCGCACCTGATGCACGCGAGGACCTCCTCCAGGGGTGTGCCCAGGGCGGCCGATCTGCCGTTGTCCACCAGGACCACGTGCATCTCCTTCGCGCCCTGGGCGGGCCTGACGAGCACGTGCTCGACGTCGCGCGTCCCGCTGGGGCCGGAGGTCACGTTGACGTACGTGGGGGGCGTGCCCCCGACGTAGTAGGACTCCAGGAGCGCGACCCTGAACGCGTCGACGAGCGTCGGCACCACCTTGTCTATCCCCGTGACCACGACGTTGACCGGTGGGACCGTGCCCGTCAGCCTGGCGTTCCCCTCGTTCTCCACCTGGACGACCGCGCCGTCCTCGGCGGCGACTGCGTTGGCGCCGGTTATCCCGACGTCGGCCCTCATTATCCTGTCCCTGAGGAACTCCCTGACCGCCCCCACCATGCTCGGCACGTCGCCCGGCCCCCTGTAGTTCAGCTTCTCCCTCAGGAGGTCCAGCACCTCCTCGCGGGGCAGGTGCATGGAGACCGCGACGAAGTGGGACGGCCTGTTGCCCGATATCTGGAGGAGGAACTCGCCCAGGTCGGTCTCCCAGACCTCGTTCCCCAGGCCCCGCAGGTACTCCCTCAGGCCCAGCTCCTCCGTCACTATGCTCTTGGACTTGACGACGAGCTTCCCCGATCCTACTATATCCCCGACGGCGCGCAGAGCATCGTCCCTCGTGCGCGCTACAACCACGTGGGCGCCGTTCCTCTCCAGGCTCTCGCGGGCGCGGGCCACGAGGGATTCCAGCTCCCTGAGCGCCCTGCGCTTCACCTCGCGGACCTCCCGCGCGAGTTCCTCCACGTACGCGTTGCCCTCCAGCAGGCGGCGCGACGCCTCGAAGCTGGCGCTCGCCCTCTCCATCCCGGCCCTCGCCCTCTCGTCGGAGAGCCAGCGATATGCCTCCCTCTTGAGCTCCAGGAAGGGATCCCCGCTCACCTGCGACCCGCCTCCACGACCTCCAGCCAGTCCATGACCTCGCCCAGCGCCCCCAGGTTGGCCAGGCACACGGGGCACGCGGAGACGGCGATCCCCGGGAGGGCCGACAGCTGCTCCATCCTCCTCCTGGAGATCTCCGCGGCCACCCTCGGGAAGAGCGAGCTAAGCGGCCCGCCGCAGCAGAAGGTCCTGGTGCCCGAGCGCGCCGGCTCGTGGACCCTGTACCCGGCGGACGAGAGGACCTCGCGGAGGCGCCCGTGCAGGCCGAGCACCTTGGCCAGCAGGCAGGAGTCGTGGACCTTGAGGTCCTCCGCGCCGACGCCGGCCCTCCTCGTCACTGCCGAGGGGTCAACGAGCTCCAGTATGTGCCTGACCTCGGGCGGGCTCCCGACGTACTTTGGGTAGAGCTCCCTGAGCGCGTAGGTCGTGTGCGGATCGAGCGTCACTACGACCCTGGCGCGCGACGCCTCGAGGAAGTCGAGGACGCGCCTCGCCTGCTCCCTGAACGGGTCGACCAGCCCCAGGTCATGGAGGAGTATCCCCGAATAGGGCTCCGAGGGGCCCGCGTACGATGCCTCGATCCCGGAGGCGCGGAGCAGGTCGTGGGCGTTGCGGAGCATCGCCGACACGCGCGAGGAGAGCCCGCCATCGGGCACTATCGAGAGCGCGCCCGCCGCCAGGCGGCCGAGGCGCAGGACGAGCCCGGAGCCCGGCGAGGAGTCGATCGCCCTCAGCGCCCCTATTGAGGCCCTCATGCGCGGGACCAACTGGTAAAGGTGGCCCGTGTAGATCAGGTACTCGGACGGCGGCCTGGGCACGCCCGCCGCCCACGATGAGAGCTCCTCGCCCGTGGCGGCCAGGGGGTCGCCCGTCCTCCTCAGGTTGTCCAGTATGAAGCCGACCACGGAGCGCTTGTCCAGCACGCGCGATCGCCGGTGGGGCCGAATATAGGTTTATGGCGGCTCCGCCCCTCGCTGGGCCTTCTCCTGCAACGCCGACACTATGCTCAGGACGTCCCTGTCCCTCAGCCTGTAGGTGGCCGGCAGCCTGAGTCCCGTCCTAGCGTCTATTGCGTAGAGGAGCCCCCTCTCCAGGTCCGAGTGTATCGCGCGGGCCAGGTCCTTGACGGTCGAGCCATCGGGCATCAGGTAGACGTCGGGGAGCACGTTGCCGGACCTGTCCGTCAGCTTCACGGGATCGTAGACCGGGTAAACGGTGTTCATCTTCAGGAGCTTGAACACGGCCACGTTGAGCGCGAACTGCACGCCAGTCCTCATGATCTCGTGCAGCACGAGCCTCCTGACCTGGTCCAAGGCCCACCTCTGCTGCTCCGTGAGCCCGGACGCGTCCACTATCTCGAAGCTCTCGTCGCCCGGCAGGTAGCGTATGAGGCCCCTCTGCTCCGCCCTCCTGAGGATCAGCTCTGCCTCCGCGCTCGCGGGGACCACCAGGACGTCCTTGAACGTGTCCCTGAGCCGCCTGTAGTTGGCCACCGCGTTGGGCTTGTCCATCTTGTTCGCTAGCACCAGCGTGGGCTTCGATATCTCCCTCAGCGCGGACGCGAACCTCCACATCTCGCCATCGTTCCAGTAGGCTATGTCGCCGCCGCTCAGGCCGGTCCTCTCTAGCGCGAGCGCTACGTGCTCGGCCGTCACCTTGATGCCCTGGAGCGGCGCGGCGATGGCCTTCTCGGGCGGGAGGCCGCTCCTCATGCCCTTCGTCATCTCCTTCACGTTCCTCACGATCTTGTCGCGGTACCAGAGCACAATCTCGCCCTCGACCTCCTCGTAGTCCCTGACCGGGTCCCCCGTCCCGGGCTCCGCTATCCTGCCCTCCTCGTCTATGCTCCCGGACGCGTCGACCACGTGGATCAGGGCGTCGGACTGCGCGGCCACCGATATGAACTGGGTGCCCAGGCCCCTCCCCTCATGCGCGCCCCTTATGAGGCCCGGCAGGTCTATGAGCTCTATCGGCACCCACCTCCAGCCGTCCTTGCATATGGAGTTCCTAGGGTTGCATGTCACGCCGAACTCCCTGTGCGCGCACGGCGTCACCACGTACGCGGTGCCGATGTTCTCGCGCTTGGTCGTGAAGGGGTAGGTCGATACCTCCGCCGTCCCCAGCGTGGCGGCGTTGAAGAACGTGGTCTTGCCCGCGTTCGTCTTGCCCACGAGCCCTATCGAGACCTTCAATCCCCGAGCATCCATGAGGGCGCCGGTAAATAAACGACGCTCAGGCGAGCGCCCTCGCGCGGATCGGCGGATGCTATTTTAGGGGGAGGGAGTCCGGAGGCGCGCGTTGTCCGGGGTGCGCGCGAGGGCGCTGCCGGGAGGCGGGCTGCTGGTGGAGGTGAACGGCAGGAGGATAGCGCTGGATCCGCGCGAGGAGGTCCGCGCGGACATAACGTTCGTGTCCCACGCGCACGCCGACCACCTGCCGCGCGCCAGCCCGGAGTCCGAAGTCATAGCGACACAGGAGACCGCGCGCCTGGCGGACGTCAGGGGGATCAGGCTCAGGCGCGTCAGGGACGGCAAGGGCGGGCTGGAGCTCGTGAGCACGGGCCACATACTGGGATCGGCGGGGCTGCTGATCGACGGCGTCATCTACTACACGGGCGACATCTCCGGGAGGCCGAGGGGGTTCATGCCGGGCCCCGAGCCCGTGAGGTGCGGCACGCTGATAACCGAGAGCACCTACGGGAGGCCGGAGTACAGGTTCCCGCCGCACCCGGAGCTCGTGGGCGAGCTCCAGAGGTTCCTGGCGGAGCAGTATAACGAGGGTAGGCCCGCCCTGCTCGTGGGGTACCCGCTGGGGAAGTCCCAGCTGCTTCAGCACATGATCAGGGGTTGGAGGCCCCTGGTGTCCTTCGAATCCGTGGAGGCGTACAGCCGCGTGTACAGGGAGTTCGGCGTGGAGCTCCCGGAGCCCGACGCCCTGGTGAGGAGGCCGGAGGACCTCCTGGGGCTGAGGGGGCCCGCCGTGGTCCTTGCCCCGAGCAGCCAACTGGGCGCTCTGCTGAGGGTGGCCGAGAGGGTGGGCGCCGGGGTGGCATGGTTCAGCGGGTGGGCGGTGCGCAGGCGCCTGCCCGGGGCGCGCGGGTTCGCCCTGAGCGACCACGCGGATTACGGGGAGCTCCTGGGGTTCGCAGCGTCGACCGGGGCGGAGGAGGTCCTGACCGTGCACGGGTTCCCGGAGGACCTCGCGAGGTCCCTCGTGCGGATGGGCATCAACGCCCGCCCGCTGTCCGAGAGCGCGGGGCTCTACGACTTCGCCCCGGGGTGACGGGTCTCGCTCGCGCGCGCACCGGACGCCAGCGAGGAGGAGGTCCTGGGGAGGCTCCACCCCACCGTGGCCAGGTGGGTCAGGGAGAGGTACGGCTCCCTGACGCCGCCCCAGAGGATGGCGATAGGGCCCATACTGAGCGGCATGAACACGCTCGTGGCCGCGCCAACCGGCTCGGGCAAGACGCTCGCGGCGTTCCTCCCCATAATAAGCGAGCTGCTGCGCGCGCACGAGTCGGGCGGGCTGGGGGACGGCGTGCGCGCCCTCTACGTGAGTCCGCTCAGGGCGCTCAACAACGACGTGAGCAAGAACCTGCTCGCGCCGCTCGAGGACATGGCCTCGATCCACGGCGGCGCGCTGCCGCTGCGGGTCGCCGTGAGGACGGGGGACACCCCGCAGGGCCAGAGGTCCGGCATGCTCAGGAGGCCGCCCCACATACTGATAACGACCCCGGAGACCCTCTCCATAATCCTGGTGGCGCCCAAGTTCGGGCGCCTGCTGTCGAGCGTCAGGTGGGTGGTCGTCGACGAGGTGCAGGAGCTCAGCGGGAGCAAGAGGGGGACCCACCTGAGCCTGTCCCTGGAGAGGCTGGAGGAGCGGGCGAGGGGCTTCGTGAGGATAGGGCTGTCCGCCACCATCCACCCGCTGGAGGAGGTCGCCAGGTTCCTGGTGGGTTACGACGATGAGGGCCGCGAGAGGGACTGCGTCCTCGTCGACGCGCGGTTCGTCAAGCGCGCGGAGCTCAGGGTCAGGAGCCCGGTGGAGGACCCCGTGCGCGTGCCCACCGAGGAGGCCAGCGCCAGGATGTACTCCATGCTCAGGTCCATCATAAGGCGCCACAGGACCACGTTGATCTTCACGAACACGCGGTCCGGGGCGGAGCGCGTGCTCTACCACCTCTCGAGGCTCGGCGTCGCCGACGCGGAGGAGCTGGCCACGCACCACAGCAGCCTCTCGAGGGAGGTCCGGAGGGACGTGGAGGACAGGCTGAAGTCTGGGAGGCTCAGGGCCGTCGTGACCAGCACGAGCCTCGAGCTCGGGATAGACGTGGGGAACATAGACGTCGTGGTCCAGATAGGGAGCCCCAAGTCCGTCTCCAGGCTCCTGCAGAGGGTGGGGAGGAGCGGCCACTCCCTGGATCGCGCGTCGAAGGGGATCCTGATAGCGGTCGACAGGGACGACATAGTCGAGGACGCCGTGATAGCGCGCGAGGCCCTCAGGGGGCACCTGGACAGGGTGCACATACCGAGGGGGGCCCTCGACGTGCTCGCTCAGCACCTGGTGGGCATGTCGATAGAGCGCAGGTGGAGCGTGGACGACGCCTACCGTGTGATAAGGAGGAGCTATCCCTACAGGGAACTCACGATAGAGGACCTGAGGAGCGTGCTCAGGTACCTTGGAGGGGCCTACGAGGGGCTGGAGGCCAGGAGGGTCTACAGCAAGATATGGTACGACGAGGAGAAGGGCGAGTTCGGCAGGAAGAGGGGGATCAGGCCCATCTACTACGCCAACGTGGGCACGATACCGGATGAGGCGGCCGTCAGGGTGAGGACGAGGGACGGCAGGTGGGTGGGGAACCTGGAGGAGGAGTTCGCGGAGCGCCTGTCCCCGGGCGACGTGTTCGTCCTGGGCGGGGGGACCTTCCGCTTCCTGAAGATGAAGGGCATGACCGCGATCGTGGAGAGGGCCGAGGGGGAGAGGCCCACCGTCCCCAGCTGGTTCAGCGAGATGCTGCCCCTCTCGTTCGACACCGCGGAGGCCGTGGGTGAGTTCAGGGAGGAGGCCTTCAGGAGGCTGGCCTCGGGCGAGGACCTGGAGGGCTGGCTCCGCAGGGAGTACCCGGTCGACGGGGCCGCCGCCCGCGCCATCGCGTCCTACTTCAGGGCCATGGACGGCTTCCTGAGGCTGCTGGGCGTCGAGGAGAGGCCCGGCAGGCGCGCGATCCTGGTGGAGCGTTACAGGTCCCCGGAGGGCAGGCTCTACCTGATCTTCCACGCGGTCCTGGGGAGGAGGGTCAACGACGCGCTGAGCAGGGCGTACGCCTACGCCGCCTCCAGGAGGCTCGGCACTAGCGTGCCGGTGCTGTCGAGGGACTCCGGCTTCGCCATAATCCTCCCCCGGCGCGCCGGCGCGGAGGTCGAGCCCATAATTGGCGACGTCAGCTCCGGGTCGCTCAGGGACATGCTCGTGGAGGCGGTCAGGCACACGGAGATGGCGGCGGTGCGCTTCAGGCACTGCGCCACGAGGGCGCTGATGATCCTCAGGAGCTACAGGGGGAGGGACACGTCGATATCCAGGAGGCAGGCCAGCGCCCAGTCGCTGAAGAGGCTGCTGGAGAGGACCGGCGACTTCCCCGTGCTCAGGGAGGCCTACAGGGAGATAGTCGAGGACGTCATGGACGTGGAGAACGCCGCCCACGTGCTCAGGGACGTGGAGGGCGGCAGGAGGAGGATCGTCCTGATGCCGGAGTACGACCTGCCGTCGCCCTTCAGCCACGGCATCGTGGTGTCCGGCTACGAGGACGCGGTACTCATGGAGGACAGGAGGAGGCTCCTCGAATCCCTCCACGAGAGCGTCATGAGGAAGCTCGAGGAGGCCGGGCTCTCGCGGGCCTAGGGCCCCGGCGCCGAGCAGCCGAGCGCCCTGTAGGCGGCCTCGTAGAGCGCGCCCCTCTCGCGCCAGTCGCCGCGCATGGACGAGAGGGCCGCCAGCGGGTCCGGCGCCGAGAGGATCTCGGAGAGGGCGGACCGCAGCTCCTCCAGCGCGCGGCGGGCCTGGGGGCTCCTGGAGATCAGGTGGGACGTGAGCTCCGGGTCCTCCGCCTCGACGGCGGCCGCCAGCTCCTGGAGCCTGCGGCTCACGGTCGGGATCGAGGGGCGATCCCTCGAGACGGCGCGGAACAGGTACCCGAGCACGTGCGGCAGCGCCACGGAGTACGCGACCGCCTCGTCGTGGGTCGACTCGTCCATCACTATGAGCTCCGCCCCGCGGAACAGCTCCGAGGCGGCGCGCAGCTCGCGCTCGGCGTCCTCTATGGGCGTCAGCGCGATCGGCCAGCCGGCGAGCCCGCCGGCCCCCCTGCCGAACAGCGGGTGCACGGACACCCTCAGGGGACCGCCGCAGCGCCTCAGCTCAGCGTTCACCTCGACCTTGAGCGTGGACACGTCCACGTACATCCCAGGGGCCCTCGGGCAGAGCTCGCGCGCCACCTCGGCGCTGAGCCACAGGGGCACGGCCGCCACGACCGCGCCGTAGCCGGCCGGGTCGGGCGACCCGACGGTGCTGACGCCCGCGGCGGACGCGCGGGCGCGCGCCTCGGGCGACGGATCGTAGCCCCGCACCTCGTGCCCCACCGATGCCAGGAGCGAGGCGATGGCGGAGCCCATGCGGCCCAGGCCCAGGACGAGGACCCTCACGCGCGCCGGGGGGCGCCCGCGGATTAAAGCGTTCGCGCTGGAGCGGCCGGGCCGGCAAAAATTATTATATTATTTGGGGAATTCACCCCGGCCGATGCCGAAGGGGATCGCCAGGGTCATAGTCAACGGGTACGGCGTGATAGGCAAGAGGGTGGCGGACGCCGTCGCCAGGCAGCCCGACATGAGGGTGGTGGGGATATCCGACATAGTGGGCGACTACCGCGTCAGGATGGCGGCCGCCAAGGGATACGACGTCTACGCGTCGATCCCGGAGAAGGCCGAGGACATGAGGAGGGCCGGGATAGAGGTCGCCGGGACGCTGCCGGAGCTCCTGTCCAAGGGGGCCGTCGACGTGGTGGTCGACGCGACCCCCGATAAGGTCGGGGCCGAGAACAGGAAGCTCTACGAGAAGCACGGCGTGAAGGCGATATTCCAGGGAGGGGAGAAGCACGAGGTGGCCGGCACCTCGTTCGTCGCCCAGCGGAACTACGAGGAGGCCCTCGGCAGGCAGTTCGTGCGCGTCGTGAGCTGCAACACGACCGCCATCTGCAGGGTGGTGGGCGGCATACACGAGAAGCTGGGGGTCAGGAAGGCGAGGGTGAGCATATTCAGGAGGGCGGTCGACGTCTGGGAGTCCAGCCACACCGGGATAATGAACACCGTGGTCCCGGAGCTCAGGGTGCCGTCCCATCACGGGCCGGACGCGCAGACCGTGGTGCACGACCTGGACATAGTCACGATGGCGGCGAAGGGCAGCCACAACCTGTTCCACCTGCACATGGGCATGCTCGAGCTCCGCGGGAGGGCCACCAGGGAGGAGGTCCTGGAAGTGCTCAGGGAGGAGCCCAGGGTGGTGACCGTCAGCGGGGGCGACGGGGTGAAGGGGCTCAACTCGATATTCGAGATAGCGAGGGACCTCGGGAGGCCCAGGGGGGACCTCTACGAGATACCCGTCTGGGAGGACGCGCTGACAGTCTCGGGCGACGGCAGCGAGGTCTACCTCATGTGGGCCACGCCGAACGAGTCGGACGTCGTGCCCGAGAACGTCGACGCGATAAGGGCGATGATGGAGATGGAGCCCAGTGCCGATCGCTCGATAGCGCTGACGGACGAGAGGCTCGGCGTCCTGAAAAGGTTATACTGAGAGAGCGCCCGCCGCCGCGCATGGCCAGGAGGGCCAGGGTGCTGGCCACGCTGGGGCCGGCCAGCGACGACCCCGGCGTCATAGAGGCCATGGCGGCGGCCGGCGCGGACGGCTTCAGGCTCAACTTCTCCCACGGGACCCACGAGGAGAAGGCCGCGGAGATAGCTGCAGTGAGGTCCCTGGAGGGGAGGCTCGGCAGGTTCCTCCCCATTATAGGGGACCTCCAGGGGCCCACCGTCAGGCTGGGCGACTTCCAGCCCGTCCAGGTGTCCAGGGGATCCAGGGTCGTGCTGTCCAAGGATGGCGAGGGGGTGCCCGTCCCGAGCGACGAGTTCTTCAGGCTCGCGGAGGTCGGCGACGTCGTCACGTTCGAGGGCGGGAGGATCCCTGCGCGCGTGGTGGAGAAGTCCGGGTCCCGCGCGGTCGTGGAGATAATGGTGGAGGGAGTCCTGGCCCCCAGGAAGACGGTCGCGATAAGGGGGAAGGAGTACGACCTGCCGAGCCTCACGGACAAGGACGAGGCTGACCTGAGGTTCATCGCGGAGCACGGCCTGGAGTACGTGGCGCTGTCGTTCGTGAGGACGCGCGACGATGTCAGGAGGCTCAGGGAGGCGCTGTCGGAGCTCGGGAGCGACGCCTGGATAGTGGCCAAGATAGAGACGATACCGGGGGTCGAGAACGCGGAGGGCATCGCGGAGGAGGCCGACGCGGTGCTGGTGGCGAGGGGGGACCTGGGCGCCAAGTTCCCGCTCGAGGAAATGCCGTTCGTGCAGTCCAGGATACTGGAGGCTGCCAGGTCGCGCGGGAAGCCGTCCATAGTCGCCACCCAGCTCCTCGACTCCATGATGGAGAACCCCGTGCCGACCAGGAGCGAGGTCGTCGACATCTTCACGGCGGTGAGGGGAGGGGCGGACGCCGTGCTCCTGACCGGGGAGACGGCGGCGGGGCGCCATCCCGTGGAGAGCGTGGACTGGGCATCGAGGATAGTGGCCAGGGCGGAGGAGGGGTACTCGCCGGGGAGGAGCTCGCCCGGGAAGGACTCGACCATCTACGACTCCTTCGCGCTCGGGGTGGTGGAGCTGGCGGAGTCCATCGGCGCGAGGATAATCGCGTACAGCCACGGCGGCCACACCGCCATGAGGCTGGCCCGCTACAGGCCGTCCGTCGACGTCTACGTGTTCACGCCCAACGAGGGGGTGGCCAGGAGGGTGTCCATGCTGTGGGGGATCAGGCCGGCTGGGATCGCGGCTGACCTGGACCTGGAGGGGCTGGCGGCTGAGGCCAGGAGGAGGGGCATCGCGGGGGAGGGCGACAGGCTCGTCCTGGTGCGCGGCATGCGGAGTGGGGCAACGGACCTGCTCAGGGTGGAGGCCCTCCGACCTCGGGGCTCCGGGCGAAGCGGCGCGAGGTCGCGCCGGGGATATCCCAGGGCGCCGAGGTCAGCCTTATTAGGCCGCGCGGTGCCTCGAGCACACGGCCCAGGATGGTCACCAACCTCCCCGAGGAAGTGAAGGCGATATGGTCGCGCGCCATACTGGCGAGGGACCCCAAGACGAAGCTGGAGCTGCTGAGGCAGGTCTACTCGAGGATGCCGAAGCACAAGGGGACCGAGAACCTCCAGATGAACATCAAGCGCCAGATATCGAGCCTCGAGGCTCTGATAGAGGAGCAGGAGAGGAAGGCGAAGAAGAAGGGGAGCGGGGGCGCGGAGTGGGCCGTCAGGAAGACCGATTTCCCCCAGCTCTGCGTCACCGGGTTCCCTGGCGCCTCGGCCGCGGCATTCGAGGCGATGACGGGCCTCAGGCCAGAGCTTTTCAGGCTCTACGAGTCGCCCGTGGTGGGAATCTACGAGGCGGGCGACGTCCCCTTCCAGGCCGTCTGGTGCCCGCTCGGCGGCATAGGCAGGCTACTGCTGGGCAGGGTGACCGGGCTCCTCCAGAACGCCGACCTCCTCATCCTGTCGCACGGCGGGGCGGGGGAGCTGGGGGAGCTCGTCCGCGCGCTGGACGAGCTGGGCATAGTGCCCAGGAACGAGGACCTGGGCGTGGAGGTGAGGATCACGGCCAGCGGGGGGATAATAATCAGCGGGACCTCCGATCGCGTCTCCGAGGAGGAGGTCAGGGAGTACCTGAGGGGCCTCAGGATCTACAACGCCTGGGTGAGGCTTGGCTCCCGCAGCAGCCTGGAGGACGTGGAGGCGGCCCTCCTGGGCAGGCGCGTCAAGAGGTACATCGCGGTCGGGCCCGGGGGCGCGCTGGGCGTGGAGGACCTCGCGCGGCGCGGCGAGGAGGCGGCGCGCGAGGTGCTGAGGGCGCTGGGCCTCATAAGGGTCTACACGAAGCCGCCGGACGAGGAGCCGAGGAGGCCCCCGCTGGTGATCCCGGAGGGCTCCACCGTCCGCGACGTCGCCGCCAGGGTCCACCGCGAGCTCGTCGAGTCATTCAGGTTCGCAAGGGTCTGGAGGTCCGGCCTCCCGAGCAGGGTCGGCCTGGACTACAAGCTGCGCGACATGGACGTGGTGGAGATCAGGGCGCGAGGAGCTCCAGGACCACGAGCTCCTCGAAGAAGAGGCCCAGGCGGCACCTCTCGCCCCCGACCAGGCCCAGGCGCCTCGCCGCCTCCAGCAGGCGCCCCTCCGAATCCCTTCCCACCAGGGCGTAGATGCGCCCCCCGCCCGCCAGCGCCCTCCTCGCCGACTCGAGGAACCATAGCGGCACCTCCGCGCCCTCCCCGCCGCACACGGTGGGGTCCTCCTCGGGCTCGCACTGGAGGTACGGCGGGTTGAAGTAGATGGCGTCGAACGCCCCGGGCCTGAACGCCTCCGCGGCGTCGCAGACCACGGGCTCGAGGGGGGTTCCCCGGAACCTCTCCCTCGACTCGGCCGATGCCTCGGGGCTCACGTCCGAGCAGGCCGCCAGGCTCACCGCGCCCGAGTCGAATAGCCCGCGAGTGACGAACCCCGTCCCGCACCCCAGCTCCAGCGCCCTCCTCCGAGGCCCCGCGTCCCCCAGGGCCCCCTCCACGCACCTCAGGAGGAGCTCCGAATCCTCGCCGGGCCGGTAGGGCCGCCGCGAGCGCCATCGCCTCCCTCGGGGACAGGTCCCTGATCCTGCCGTCGCCGCACCCCTCGATGCCGAGGTCCCTGCACACCTTGGAGGCGCGGCCCCTGCCCCGGGAGAAGAGCCTCCTGAGCTGCGAGAGGGCCCAGCGCGCCTCGCGCTCCGTCATCAGGACGCGCGGCCTGAGGAGCACCAGGCGCGACCTCACCCTCGGGGCCGGCGAGAAGGAGCCGGGGCCGACCCTCCTCCCCACCGATATCCTGAACGCCAGCTGCGAGAACGCGGAGATGGCCCCATACCTGCGGGAGGACGGGGCGAGCGACATCTTCTCGACGAACTCCTCCTGGAGCAGGAGCGAAGCGAGCCGGAAGCCCTTGGACGCGAGCCACTCGATCGTTCTCGAGGACATCGAGTAGGGCGGGCTCGACACCAGGTAGTCGAACCTCCGGATCACACTGTAGGCGTCGCCGCAGACTAGCTCCACCCT